>MDTE01133802.1_pt1 | contig 16461 bp, 12 predicted proteins | sample 811231 | NCBI WGS metagenome assembly MDTE01 (sample SAMN05326651, study PRJNA326480) | marine metagenome | isolation source: seawater | place: Indian Ocean: Red Sea | collected 2010
ATTCCACTGTAAAAGTCTACGTTTGGATACAGATTACGATCTACAAAATAACTATCACTACGAGCCATTTCTTCGAGTTCCTTTGCAATACCCATCAGGGGATCATCTATATTTAATGCTTCTAAAACATTATCCACCTGTACCTTTAATACTTTAGCTCGTGGATCAAAGTTTTTATATACACGGTGTCCAAATCCCATAAGCTTAACGCCCGTAGATTTATCCTTCGCTTTGGCTACAAAATCACTTGGAGCAATTCCATCATTGTAAATGCTGTTTAGCATTTTGATGACCTCACAGTTAGCTCCTCCATGAAGAGGTCCCCACAAAGCACCAATTCCTGCTGATACTGAGCTAAATAAATTAGACTGCGAGCTTCCTACAATTCTCACCGTTGATGTAGAACAGTTTTGTTCGTGATCTGCATGAAGAATTAAAAATAGATCCATTGCCTTTTCAACAGCGGGGAGAACTTCATAGGGTTGACCTGGTTCAGAAAACATAAGATGCATAAAATTAGCAGCATAACTTAACTCTGGATTGTAGGTGTTAGGTGTTTTACCAATATTCACTCGGTACTGACCTGCAGCAAGCTCTAATACTTGTGCCATGATAGTATACAAAGGTTTTGTAAAACTTTCTCCTTCGTAAGCAACACCTAAATCGTCCGTATTATGGGCAGCAAGAACACTAATCAAAGAAGATAGTGTGGCCATAGGGGGAGCATCTTTAGGAAATGCATTTAAATGACCAATAATATCTGAGGGCATTCCTGCTGCATCATTGACTCCTGCTTTAAATGTCTCCTTCTCTTCTGAATTTGGAAGATGCCCATATAAAACCAAAAAAGCAGTCTCTAAAAAGTCTGATTTTTCACATAGTTCTTCAATCGCATAACCACGATATCTTAATATCCCTTTTCCACCATCAATAAACGTGATATCAGATGTACATGATCCTGTATTTCCGTAGGCAGGATCTAACGTGATCAATCCAGTTTCGGCACGTAATTTAGTAATGTCTAATCCAGTTTCGTTTTCCGTACCTGTCAATGAATCTAATTCAATGGTTTTTCCATCGTAAGTTAAGGTTGCTTTTTTATCGCTCATATTATTACTCCAAAAGTTTTATTTTAAAATCGTAGCTACAGTTTTACCAATATTTGCGGGAGATTCAACAACAACTAGTCCACATTCTTTCATAAAAGCTTTTTTTGCTGCTGCTGATTCATCTGCTCCTGAAACAATTGCGCCTGCATGTCCCATCCGTCGTCCAGGAGGAGCTGTTTGTCCAGCAATAAATCCAACAACAGGTTTGTTCATATGCTCACGCACATATTCCGCTGCTTCTAGCTCCATGGAACCACCTATCTCGCCGATTAGTACCACTGCTTCTGTACCATCATCCTTCTCAAACATCTCAAGCAAATCTTTCATTGAAGTTCCAATTATTGGATCTCCTCCAATACCCACACACGTTGATTGGCCTAATCCAGCCTGTACTAATTGATCAACCGCTTCGTATGTTAAAGTTCCAGATTTTGATATAACGCCTACATGTCCTTTTTTTGCAATAAATCCAGGCATAATTCCTACCTTGGCTTCTTCAGGAGTTAGAATGCCTGGACAATTAGGTCCAATAAATCGAGAATCGGTATGTTCAACGAATGATTTAACCTCAACCATTTGTGCAACTGGAATACCTTCAGTTATACAAACGATTAGTTCTATTCCTGCTGCTGCTGCCTCCATAATTGCGTCAGCTGCAAAAGGTGGAGGAACAAAAATCAATGAAACATTAGCGTGCACTTCATTGCGTGCTTCAAAACAAGAATCAAAAACAGGAACCTTACCGTCCAATGCCATCTGCCCGCCTTTTCCAGGTGTCACTCCGCCCACCACGTTTCCACCATAAACAAGACATTGCTCTGCATGAAAGCTACCTTCAGAACCAGTTATACCTTGGACAATAATACGAGAATCTTTATTAACTAGAATAGACATTATTTACCCTCCGCGGCGTTAATGGATTTTACGGCGGCATCTTCAAAGCTATCGGCAGAAATAATAGAAACGCCAGAATTTGCTAACAACTCTTTGGCTACTTCAGCATTTGTTCCTGCCAAACGAACAACAACAGGAACAGTTAAATCAAGCTCTTTTACTGCTTCGATTATTCCATTAGCAATTCTGTCGCAACGAACAATTCCTCCAAATATGTTTATCAATACGGCTTTTACATTTTCGTCTGATAAAATAATACGAAATCCATTTTTTACAGTTTCTACATTAGCTCCTCCGCCTACATCTAAAAAGTTTGCTGGAGAACCACCCACTTGTTTAATAATGTCCATTGTAGCCATTGCAAGCCCAGCTCCATTGACCATACATCCAACGTTTCCTTCAAGTTTAATATAATTTAGATGATATTTGTCCGCCTCAACTTCCGCAGGGTCTTCTTCGTTTAAATCTCTCATTTCTACAATTTCAGGATGCATATAAAGCGCATTACTATCGAAATTAACCTTTGCGTCTAAGGCTAGAATGTCATCTTGTTCTGTTAATACTAGTGGATTAATTTCGACTATTGAACAATTAAGCTCTCTATACATTGTATATAAATTTTGAAAGAGTACTCCTGCTTGTCTACCAATCTTACCTTCAAGCCCTAATGATTTGGAAAGATTTCTGGCTTGAAATCCCAATAATCCCAGTCCGGGAGTAATAGCCTCTCTTACAATTTTCTCGGGATTCGTTTTAGCAACTTCTTCAATTTCAACACCACCCTCAGAGGAAACCATAAAGACGTCTTTTCCAGATGATCTATCAAGGGTTATTGCAACATAATATTCTTTCTTGATATCAATAGCCTCACCAACCATTACTTTTTTTACTAATCGACCTTCAGGTCCAGTTTGATGAGTAATCAAGGTCATTCCCAAGATGTCATTAATTTTATCTAAGGCATCCTCTTTCGTTGGTGTAAATTTTACTCCACCCCCTTTACCTCTTCCGCCGGCATGTATCTGAGCTTTGATTACAAATTGATCAGTACTGTAATCTTCTGAAACTTGCTTTATAGCTCCTTCGGCTTCACTAGGGCAATCAATAGTAACGCCATCTTGAATAGGAATGTTATATTTCTTTAAAAGGCTTTTCGCTTGGTATTCATGAATTTTCATTTTTTCTTTCGGGTTGATGCTTTAATAAATTCTCTGTTGAGCTTAGCTATATTTTTCACATTTATGCCTTTAGGGCAAGCAACAGCGCACTCATATTCATTAGAGCAATTACCGAAACCTGATTCATCCATTACTTCTACCATATTGTTTACACGCTTTGCTCTTTCAGGTTCACCTTGAGGAAGCATAGCATATTGTGCAATTTTTGCGGAAGTAAATAACATTGCGGCGCCATTAGGACAAGCGGCCACACATGCACCACATCCTATACATGCAGCGGCGTCCATCGCTGCATCAGCAAATTCTTTCTTAATTGGTATTGTAGATGCTTCGGGAGCGCTTCCAGTTTTTACAGATACATATCCGCCTGCAGAAACAATTTTGTCAAGCGCACTTCTATCTACAATTAAATCTTTAATAACAGGGAATGCATCCGCACGAAATGGTTCAATTGTTAATTCTTCGCCATCTTCAAAACTTCTCATATGCAACTGACAAAGAGTTGTTCGTTTGTGAGAACCATGGGTTTTTCCTGCAACTAATGCACCGCAAGAACCACAAATTCCTTCTCTACAATCATGCTCAAAAGCTATCGGCTCTTTGCCTTTTCTAGTAAGATCATCATTAACCACATCAAGCATTTCTAAAAAGGAAGCATTAGTATCAATGTTATTTGCTTCATATTTTTCAAAATGACCCTCTTCACCTTGATTCTGGCGCCATACATTTAGCTTTAGCGATATTTTTTTATCAGACATTATTTATACGACCTTTGACTTAATTTTACTTCCTCAAAAACTAACGGCTCTTTGTGTAATGTTGGGTCTTGACCTTTTCCATTATATTCCCATGCAGCCACATAAGCAAATTCATCATCATTTCTTAAAGCTTCTCCTTCTTCTGTTTGACTTTCAACTCTAAAATGTCCTCCGCATGACTCTTCTCTGTCTAAAGCATCTATAAGCATAAATTCAGCAAATTCTAAAAAATCTGCAACTCTATTTGCTTTCTCAAGAGCTTGGTTTAAATCTCCAGATGTTCCTGGAACATTTACATTATTCCAAAACTCTTCTCTAATCTTTGGTAGTATTTTTAATGCTTTTTTTAGTCCTTCTTCGCTTCGAGCCATTCCGCATTGTTCCCACATTAACTTTCCTAATTCTCTATGAAAATCATCAACAGTCTTTGTTCCGTTGATAGAAAGAAGTTTTTCTAATTTGTCAAATGCTTCTTTTTCTGAGGAAACAAACGCATCATCATTTTCACTTAAATCATCAAGCTTATGCTCTGCCAAATAATTATTGATAGTACTTGGTAAAACAAAATAGCCATCTGCTAATCCTTGCATTAATGCTGAAGCTCCTAATCGATTGGCACCATGATCTGAAAAGTTGGCTTCACCGATTGCATATAATCCTGGAATTGTTGTCATTAAATTGTAATCAACCCATAGCCCGCCCATGGTGTAATGGACAGCTGGATATATCATCATAGGTGTTTCGTAGGGATCGTCGTCAGTAATTCTGTTATACATTTCAAACAAATTTCCATATTTTGCCTTAATTGCATCTTTACCAAGACGATTTATAGCGTCTGAAAAATCTAAATATACAGCATCTCCAGTCGATCCAACGCCGTACCCTTCATCACATACTTCTTTAGCATTTCTCGAGGCTAGATCTCTAGGCACTAAATTTCCAAAACTTGGGTATTTTCTCTCTAAATAATAATCTCGTTCATTTTCGGGAATATCTTTTGGTTTTCTTTGATCTCCTTTGTTTTTAGGAACCCAAATTCTTCCATCATTTCTTAGACTCTCTGACATGAGTGTTAGTTTCGACTGATAATCACCATGAACAGGAATACAGGTTGGATGAATTTGTGTAAAACAAGGATTTGCAAATAAAGCGCCTCTCTTACATGCTCTCCATGCGGCACTTGCATTACAATTCATAGCATTTGTAGAAAGATAAAAAACATTTCCATATCCTCCTGTGGCTAATACAACCGCATCTCCTACGTGTCTATTGATGCTTCCATCAACTAGATTTCGTGTTATAATTCCTCTAGCTTTATTATTAACCACAACAACATCAATGAGTTCGCATCTGGTATGCATTTTTACACTTCCTTTGGCGATTTCTTTTTGTAAAGCTCCATATGCACCGAGCAATAGCTGTTGTCCAGTTTGTCCACGGGCATAAAAGGTTCTTGAAACTTGCGCACCTCCAAATGATCTATTATCTAAATTGCCCCCGTACTCTCTTGCAAAAGGAATGCCTTGCGCAACGCAATGATCAATTATTTGGTTACTTACCTCCGCTAATCGATGAACATTAGCTTCTCTAGACCTATAATCTCCGCCTTTAACTGTGTCGTAAAAAAGACGATGAACAGAATCACCATCATTCGGATAATTTTTTGCAGCATTTATTCCACCTTGAGCGGCAATAGAGTGCGCTCTTCTAGGTGAGTCGGAATAAGTGAAACTTTCTACTTGGTATCCTAATTCAGCTAATGTTGCTGCGGCAGAAGCACCAGCTAATCCTGTCCCAACCACTAAAATTTTATATTTTCTCTTATTTGCAGGATTTACGAGTTTGACATTAAATTTATGATTTGACCATTTTTCATGCATCTTACCTTTGGGTATCTGTGAATTAAGCATATCACTTTTGTCATTTTCAACTAAATCGTCCTCACTACTTTTTATAAATTTCGATACCTCGCTTAAATCAATACCAGACTCTTGTATAATATTGAAAATTTCTTCTTTGCTAAAATTTTTGATATTTTTTTCACCTTCTTGATTTTCAGTAAGTATTTTATCAGCCTCATCCTTTGCATCTTGCAAATTCGCGAAGTTTCTTCTTACTCGTTTTCCATCAATCGTCATATCAAGCTGATAAACAATACCCTTGATCTTTTCGATTTCTAATATGTTAAATCCCTTATATTTCATAAAAATCTATCGTTTAAAGTCATTTAATCTTACTTAACATTATAAATAAAGCAAAATGTCACTGATTTGTCACTGAAAAATAAATCTAAATATGTAAATTATTTTGTCACTAATTTGTCACTATTTTATAAATTCAATTCATTTAATTGAATTTTTAAAGTAAAAAAGCCTTAATAGGAATGACAGAGAACGTCAACGCCATTAAAATAGCTATAACTTTACTAGCTAATTTGATTTTACTATTTTTTCTAGGCACATGAACTCCATATGTTTGGAGTGAGCTTTGTAGGGCATGGCTTAAATGCATTCCAACTGCAACCATAAATAGCAGGTATACTCCCACATACAATAGATCTCCTTGGAATCTTCCTAATACCATTCCGTAAACATCATAAACTTGGTGGTCATTCAACATGACCTTCTCTTTTTCGTAAAACTTAAAGTTGGCTAGGTGTATAATAATAAAAATAAATATCATAATGCCAGACAAAGGCATTAATCGTGCGGCAAGTGAACGTTCTGCAGATGCTTTTTGTGAAAATCTTTTTTTTGCAGCTCTTCTGTTTGCTAGCATTGTTCTAAATGCCATTATCATATGAATTGAAATTGAAATAAGCATTATTATCTCAACGGCTATTACAATTGGGATTAATTCATGTAAATGATATGCATATGAATTAAAAATATCTTGTCCAAATAAAAACAAAACATTGCCGCCCATGTGCGGAACCAAGAAAAGCAAAAACATAGTAAGGCCTGAAGTTGCCAAAAGTAACTTTTGACCAATAGAACTTAAAAGTAATTTTCTCGTACTCATAATGAATTAAATTATTTAATAATTTTAAAAAAAACAAAATAAAAATCAACTATCTAATTATTTTCAAAAAAAATATCTAAACAAATTGATGCTAAATCTATACATTGGTAGTTTCGTTCAATAATTTTAAATATTACAACGAATATTAGGGAGAAATATGTCTAGAAAAAAAATTGCTCTTATTGGAGCTGGTCAAATTGGTGGCACAATGGCACTCATTGCTGCACAAAAAGAATTAGGTGATGTAGTTACAGTTGATATCACAGAAGGTGTACCTCAAGGAAAAAGTCTTGATATTATCCATGGGTCAACTGTAATGCCTACAAGTATTGAACTTACTGGTTCCAATCAATATGAAGTAATTAAAAATGCTGATGTTGTAATTGTTACCGCTGGACTTCCGCGAAAACCTGGAATGAGTAGAGATGATTTATTGGAAGTAAATTGCGGTATTATAAAAAATGTTGGAGAAAATATTAAAGAATTTGCTCCCAATGCATTCGTAATCGTTGTGACAAATCCTCTTGATGCAATGGTTTATACAATGCAGAAAGTTACTGGATTTTCTCCCCATAAGGTTTGTGGAATGGCTGGTGTTTTAGATAGTTCTAGATTTTCTTCTTTAATAGCTGTTGAATTAGGAGTAGCTCCTGAGGATGTTACGGCTATGGTAATGGGCGGTCATGGTGATACCATGGTTCCATTAATTCGTTATGCAACTGTCGGAGGAGTTCCGGTAACTCAATTATTATCAATTGATAAACTTGAACAAATTGCAGCCAGAACGGCAAAATCTGGTGGAGAAATTGTCGGACTTTTGAAAACTGGTTCTGCATATTACAGTCCAGCGATTTCAGCTATTAAAATGGCTGAAGCTTATTTGAAAGACAAAAAAAGTGTTTTAACCTGCGCAGCATTACTGAATGGCGAATATGGTATTAATGGGCTCTATGCTGGTGTTCCAGTTGTTATGGGAGCAAATGGTGTTGAAAAAATTATTGAGGTTGATTTAGATGGAACTGAACAAGCAGCTTTCGATGTTTCAATAAACGCTGTTCGAGAACTTACTGAATGGGTTGATAACAATCTAAAATAATGATCTGAAAAAATATTGCTAAATATTCTTTAAAATTTGGTCAACAGAAGCTGATACCGCTTCATCTTCAAGAAGAGGCGGAGCATTATGGCGTTTAAATCGGGCGTCAATAATTAGCGATCCTGAACATCCCCAATGCTTAAATTCAGTTTTTGCTCCAATACCATATATATCATGGGAAGGATTAGATCTTGTAAATGTTGCCCAAAGAAAATTATTAAAATCCGCAGCTAAAAATTTGGGATCATCGCAAACAACTACTAATGGATATAAATCAGAATCAAAACTTACTCCCAATTTTTCAATTATTTTATCAATTTCAACTGGAGCATTTTTATAATTTTCAGATTTTTCTCCTTTAATTGCTAAAATACCCTTGGATACAACCGCAGCCTCTAAAGATGGATCTATTTCTAGAAGTATATCTGATAATTTTCTTATTGGTTCACCTGTACATGCCCAAATAACTTTTGATCCAATATTTATCTCTTTACTTGAGTAATCTAATGTATCAATAGAGGTTTCAGTTTGAAAATGAACATCTCTATTCCAATTAATTCTTTCTAATAAATGTATAAAAAATGATTGTATATCATGAATATTTGGTTGGTCAGCTTCATTTGCTATAAGTAAGTATTTCGCTAAAGAAAGTTGTCCTTTCCCTAATATAGCGTTTGCAATTGTAAGAAGTTCAGATGGTCTTTTTGTTTTTTCAAATGGTGTATATCTTTCTTCACCAACTGCTAAAAGAAGGGGGTGAACTCCGGCCGCATCAACAGCATTTACAGAATGTAGTCCTGGAAGTTCAGTTGAAATTACTGATCCCGTTAAATCATGAATTACTTCTCCAAAAGTCGTATCCTCTTGTGGTGGTCTCCCTACAACAGTAAAAGGCCAAATAGCATTTTTTCGATGAAATACTTCTTCCACCTCCATACATGGAAAATCATGAGTAAGACTATAATATCCTAAATGATCACCGAAGGGACCTTCTGGCTTCATAGATGGCTGGATGGTACCAATTATGGCAAAATCTGCATCTGCAGCTATTGTCCAACCTTGATATGTAGTATATCTAAAATTGCGCCCAGCCATTAAGCCAGAAAAAGCTACTTCGGGCATACCTTCAGGCAAAGGCATTACTGCCGAAAATGCCATAGAAGGAGAACCTCCAATAAAAATAGCTACTTTAAAGGGTTTTTTTCTATCATTATAAAGTTTTTGATGAACGCCTATACCTCTGTGAATTTGATAATGCAGACCGATCTCTTTATTTTTAATATATTCATTTCCAGACATTTGAATCCTATACATCCCCAAGTTACTTTTAAAAGGGTTTCCGATATGATCTGGATGCTCAGAATATACTTGGGGTAATGTGATATAGGCACCGCCATCCATTGGCCAACTTACAATCTGAGGTAAATCTTCTAGCTTTGCTCTGCATTGCATAACAGGGGCAACTGAATTTGGAACTTTTAGAGGGAGACCGTAACCGGCGGTGACAAGCGCTTGCATAGCACCAAAAGGATGTTTTAGTAAGCCTACAGGATCGCCTTTTGCACTAATAATTGAACGAACAGCTTTATACGTTTTTTTAAATAATAATTTTGCTCTTTTAGTGGTTCCGTAGATATTGGATATACATTGAAATTGACAATCTTTTACGTTTTCAAAAAGTATAGCAGGTCCATTATCACGATAAATTCTTCTTTGAATTTCTGCCATTTCAAGATGTGGGTCAACCTGATATTTGATTCTCAAAAGCTCATTGTTTTTTTCAAGAACTTTAACAATATCGGCTGTTGAACTTGTTTTCATAAAAGAAAATTATCAGAAAAATTTAAAATCTACAAAAAATATAGAAGAATTTAAAAATTACATGGAAGCAACGCCGCTCCTACCGCCGTCTATGCCAAAAATTTGACCAGTAACCCACGAGGCTTCATTCGATAACAGGTATGCAGATAAATTTGCAATGTCTTCAGGAGTACCAAGTCTTTTAAGCGGATGCATTTTTCCGATCGTTTCTTTTACGGTATCATTTGCTAAAACTCTGGATGCCAAGGGAGTATCAGTCAATGAAGGGGCAATAGCATTAACTCTTACAAACGGTGAAAGCTCGGCAGCAAGTGACAACGTTAAACCATCAATAGCTCCTTTAGCCCCTCCAATAGATGCATGCATAGGGAAACCAATTTGTGCAGCTACGCTTGAGTAGAATAAAACCGACCCCTTATTTGCTTTAAGAGAGTTGATAGATGCCTTAACAGAATGAAAGGCACCGATAACGTTTACAGAATAATCATTTAAAAAATCATCTGTAGTTAATCGTGAGATACTTTTCAAATTGATTGTACCTATAGCATAAACAACTGAAGATACATTGTCACCTGCTTCGGCGGCTGCTGTAGTAAAGAAATTTTCATCACTAACATTCCCAATAGTGAAACCACAACTAAGTTCTTCGGCAAGTGCCGTTAAAGTCTCTTCATTTTTTCCAGCAAGGTGTACTTCATTTCCGTTAGTCACGAGCTTTTTAGCCAATGCAGAACCAACTCCGCCAGAACCTCCATAAATTAAAATTTTATTATTCATAATTGTAATTCATTTTTTTTAAAAAAAACTTACTAAATCAATCCTTCTGTTATTAATGATGTTGACGAAGCCCAATATATAAAGCATTATGTAACTCGATTTATTAATAATTTAGAAACGAGGTTTTGCATGATCAATCGTGCAATGGGATTTTTTTCAAGTGATATAGGCATTGACCTAGGAACAGCTAATACTCTGGTGTATGCAAGAGATAGAGGCATTGTTATACGTGAACCATCAGTAGTTGCCGTTCAAGCAGGTACAAATAAAGTACTAGCTGTAGGTGATGAAGCAAAGCGTATGCTCGGAAGAACACCTGGAAATATTGTTGCGATTAGACCTCTAAAAAGTGGTGTTATTGCTGACTTTGAAGTTACTGAAGCAATGCTTCGATATTTTATTCAAAAAGTTCATAACAGAAGAATGATGGTACGTCCAAGAGTAGTTATAGCTGTTCCAAGTGGAATTACTGAAGTAGAAAAACGTGCTGTTAAGGACTCAGCGCTGCATGCAGGCGCCAGAGATGTATTTTTAATTGAAGAGCCAATGGCGGCTGCAATAGGTGTAGGCTTACCTGTTCAAGAACCAGCAGGTAATATGATTGTAGATATAGGGGGAGGAACAACTGAAGTTGCAGTAATTTCTCTTGCGGGTATTGTTTATAGTCGTAGTGTTCGCGTTGGCGGGGATGAAATGGATGAAGCGATTATTCAACATATCAAAAGAGAATATAATCTTTTGGTTGGTGAACGAACGGCTGAGGAAATTAAAATTACCATGGGATCAGCAGTAAAATCTACTGAAGAAAGTACCATGGAAGTTAAAGGACGCGATTTAGTTGCAGGACTGCCAAGAACACTAACAATTAGTTCAGAAGAAATTCGTCAAGCTCTATTAGAGCCAATGAATGCCATTGTTGAAGCTGTTAGAGTTACTCTTGAAAGATGTTTACCAGAACTTGCTGCAGATTTAGTTGATAGAGGAATGGTCATTGCCGGCGGTGGTGCTCTCCTCAAAGGATTAGATGAACTTATCTCAGAAAAAACTGGACTACCAGTACATTTAGCGGAAGACCCGTTGAGTGCTGTTGCTGAAGGAACTGGAATAGTCCTGCATGAAATAAATTTCCTAAAAAAAATGGCCAATCAGTAGTTTGAATTAAACTTCTTCTATTTACCCTAAATTTAAGGGTGAAAAATTTTGAATAAAAAGAATTACCGAAAAGGTTTTTTTATTATAATAACTACTGCTGTTGTTTTATTAGGATGGCCAAAAATTACTGATATTGGAAAGTCTTTTATAAGAAGTGTATCTTTTCCAGCTGAGCGAATGGGAGCAAATATTAATCTTCGAGCTTCTGATACAGCTAGTATGATAAGCGGAATAGGTTCAGGACCTGAAAGAGAAAAACAACTTTCTCTTCAACTAGTTCAAGCTCAATCAGAACTTAACAGATTAAGGAATATTGAGTCTGAAAATGTAAGATTAAGGAAAGCATTAGGTTTTAAGAAAACTACTCCTTATAATCTAATTCCTGCCAATGTTATAAATAGAAATATCAGTGGTTGGTGGAATACAATTCGTTTAGAACCAGGTGCAAATAAAAAAATTAAAGCAAACCATGCAGTCCTTAGCCCTGATGGATTAGTCGGAAAAACGTTTCAAATTAATCGCTATTCTTGCGAAGTATTATTGTTATCTGACCCTGCATTTAGAGTGGCTGCAAAACTCAGTGATTATGATGTTTTTGGAATTGTTAAAGGTATGGGAAAAACACTTACAGGACAACCGCTTGTAAGAATGGAATTTATTAACAAAAACATAAAAATTGAAATCGGAGATGAAGTTGTTACATCTGGTTTTAATCACAATAACAATTTTTTCCCATCAGGAATTCATATTGGGTATATTGAAAAAATTTACATCGACGACTCTGGTTTATTTCAACACGCAGAAATAATACCCAGAGCTACTGGCGGACTACTTGATTTTTTATTTATTGCAGATGAAGGGAAAAATTAATAATGAAAACATCATTGTTATTATTATTCTTTTTCGTATCAGCTGCAATTATTCAACAGCTTTCCCCTAATATCACTTTTTTTGGAAACATAAAATTTCCATTTTTTTCATCTATAATGGTTTATGCATGTTTTCGTTTATCTAAAAGAAATGCATGGATATGCTCACTCTTATCGGCAATCATTTTTGATAGATTAGAGCCAGGACCGTATGGTCCAGCTCTACTTACCTATCCTGTTATTACTTTTCTAATTTTAAAATTCAGAAATAATCTTTTTCATGACGGGCTTGTTACACAAATTATTTGTGGAGGAATGTGTTATTTCTTTATAACTTTAACTTCTGGTTTTTTCTTTCTTATAACAAACGTCAGAGAAATTGATTTCTTTCTACTTAAGCTAATTGGTAGTTTATTTCTTGGTTCTATCACTCTTCCGATTTGTTCCTATTTGTTATCAAATTTAATACCTTCAGAGGAAAGAGGTGGAATAAGATGAAAGTTCGCCATCATAAACCTTCTGGAAAAATTGTAATAATTAGCACTACTGTAACTGTATTACTTGGATTTATTATTCTTCTTTTAGAAATTTCGGAACTTCAAGTTCAGAAACAAGATGGATTTGAAAGGATGTTTAAAAACCAAAGCGTTAGAAGAGTTCGAATACCCGCAGTTCGAGGAAAAATATTCGATACTCAAAATAGATGTTTGGCTGATAGCGTTCCAAATTATTGTATTGCGATTTACACTCACGAACTTAGATCTCCTAGATCTGCAATCGCCAATTCACTTGAATTAATTCATGAAATTTGGAGTCGTATTGGAATTAATCCAAACATAGATTACAAAAATTTAAAACGTCATCTTAGTCTTACACCTAATAAACCGTTTCAAATTTACCATGATTTAAATGATGAGCAAATTATACATTGGAGACAACAATTTGAAAAATGGACTGCTCCGCCAAAAAATTCTTTTAGAAGACAGCGAATTCCTGGATTAAAGCTTAGTTATCCTGTTGAAGATAGATCTATTTTTATACAAACCTCCGAACTTCTATCCAAAAGAACTTCCACAGCTGCAAACACTCTCGAATTAATTTACGAAATATCTTCACGAACAAATTTAAAAAGAACTACAACGCTTCAAGAAATCAAAAATCATATATATGCACGAAGACCGCTGCCTTTAATTGCTTGGAATAATCTTAAAATGGATTCTATTTTGCAGTGGGCTGATTCTTGTTCATCACTACGTGGAACAGATATTATCTGCTACCCTGATCGAAATTATACTGATGGGAAACACTTTGCACATTTATTAGGCTATACATTAAAAAATCAAAATATCGAAAATTTTTCAGATATTGGGAAAATTCACTATGATGTATTTGGTTTAAGTGGAGAAAAAGGATTAGAAGGCATATATAATGATATTTTATCTGGGACACCAGGCTATCAAATTCTTCAGGTTGATGCAGCAGGCTTCCATAATAGAGAGCTTCAAATAACAAAACCTATTGCTGGTGGGGATATAAAACTTACGATTGATTCGGAGATTCAAAAAATATGCAATGATGCTTTAAACTTTCAGCAGCCGGGTGAAAAAAATAAAATTGTTAAAGGTGCAGTTGTTATTTTGGATCCTAATAATGGAGATGTGCTAGCACTTGCAAGTTCGCCAACATTTGATCCAAACAAATACATGAAATCATCCAAATATAGACAAGAAATGATGGTGGATCCTCATTCATCCACTTTTCAAAGAGCAGTTTTTGGACAATATCCACCTGGAAGTACCTTTAAAACAATTACATCACTAGCTGCATTGAAGGAAGATGAAGGTTTTCATGATTATCAATATAATTGTTTAATGGGATATAAAGTTTCAGATAGAATAATGCGTTGTTGGATACACTCACAAGGCGCTACTCATGGTTTGTTAAATCTTGAAGATGCATTAATATGTTCATGTAATATTTATATGTACGAAACTGCTCAAAAAATTGGCTACGAACCTATTTATTCAATGGCAAGACAATTTGGGATTGGTCAATATGCAGGACTATTTCCTAAACTTAACGAACAATATATCCATAAGAAATTAAAATATGGAAATCTTCCTGAATCAGCTAATAACGCTATTGATCTATGTAATCTTTCAATCGGTCAGGGGCAAATACTAACAAGTCCGTTGCAAATGGCAATGGTGACTGCTGCAATAGCTAATGATGGTAAATTATTTAGACCCAGGTTAATAAAAGAATTTAGAAATCTTCCTAATGAAAAATTCATTAAAAATCCAACGTATCTTATAAGAGATATTGATATTGATTTAAAATCATTAGAATTAGTTAAGAGTGCAATGAAAAAAGTTGTCATGAATCAAAACGGTACAGCAACAAGAACTAACATCAAAAAAATTGAAATTGCTGGAAAGACGGGTTCGGCGCAATATAAGAAAAAAATTGATGACAAAATTACCAACCATGTATATGCATGGATGATTTCATTTGCGCCCTATGAAAATCCCAAATATGCAATAGCAATGATTATTGAGGATGGGGTTTCAGGTGGTCAAACAATAGCTCCACGTCTTTCAAAGTTATACAAAGATCTTTTTAAATACGATGGGTCTCTTGGAGGAAGAAAATGAAAACTTCAGGTAAAAATAATATGGACTGGATTCTACATTTAACAATTTTGTTTCTACTCATAACAAGTGTGGTTTTTGTTTACAGTGCTCAATTCCAATCAATAAATGAAACGGGTTCAATATGGCTTAAACAACTCATTTACGCAGGAATTGGAATTATATTTTATTTTATAACAGCGCTATTCAATTATAGAAAACTAATCAGATGGTCTGGATGGATTTATTCACTAGCAATTTTTTTACTAATATTAGTTTTCTTATTTCCAGAAGTAAATGGTGCGCATAGATGGATTTCTGTTAAGGGATTAACCATTCAACCATCGGAATTTAGTAAACTAGCAGTAATTATAATGCTCTCTGCTTTTGCTTCAGCTCCTGACAGAGATCCCGATGCTAAGAAAACTTTCTTCACCAGCTTATTAATAATTATTTTTCCATTAGTTTTAATAATAATTGAACCAGATCTTAGTTCTGCGTTAATCCTTTTACCTGCAACATTAACAATTCTTTTATACGCAGGAATTCAAAGAAAATTATTAACGATAACATCTGGATTATTATTAGTATTCACCGTTTTGATATGTCTATGGATTAAATACGAAACGCCGAATCAAAAAAGTATATCTACTTCTCAAACAATTTTTTTACCTGAATTTCCGCTGATGGAATCATATCAAAAAGAACGTATTAAAGTTTTTTTATCTGACGAATATGCAAGCTCAGATTCTGGATGGAATAAATTGCAAGCACAAGTTGCTGTTGGATCAGGAGGCTTGAGAGGAAAAGGTTATCTTGAAGGGACTCAGAATATGCTTGGATTCTTACCGAGAACAGTAGCTCCGACTGATTTTATTTTTTGTGTAATAGCTGAAGAAACAGGATTTATTGGAAGTTTAATTATTCTTTTTCTTTATACAATTTTAATTGCAAGATGTCTAAGAACATCATGGAGAGCCATTGATGAGTTTGGCCGAATGATGGCATTAGGATTAAGCGTTCTTTTTTTTAGTCATATCTTTGTAAACATAGCAATGACTATAGGATTATTGCCCATTACGGGACTTCCACTACCACTCATGAGTTATGGTGGATCATTTATTATAAGCACTTTATTAGGATTAGGTTTAATCCA
>MDTE01027571.1_pt1 | contig 16460 bp, 17 predicted proteins | sample 811231 | NCBI WGS metagenome assembly MDTE01 (sample SAMN05326651, study PRJNA326480) | marine metagenome | isolation source: seawater | place: Indian Ocean: Red Sea | collected 2010
AAGTACCATACTATCCAAATAGTCTATTAGTTCCCAACCCAACTCTCTCACAAAAATTTAATGATTCAATTTTTGTAGGATACTGTAAGGGTGAAAAAATCAAAGGTGGAATTTATGAATATCCACTTAATTCAGAAAGAACAGATTTCAAATTACCTAATTTACAAAACAACTTCAGGGAAATAGATCATGACGAATATCTGATAGCTGAAAATTTTTATTGTGTTTCAGATCTTGAACATGATGTTAACGGAATAATCTATGTTTCAGATTACACTAGTAATGGCGCAATTTATAAAATAGCCCCCAAACAATAACCATATTGATATTATTCTTAGTTTTTCTTTCTACAATTTTTTTATCTACAATATCGTTTTTTTCATTTCCTAATGCATATGGATACATTGATCCAGGAACTGGAAGTGTAATTGTTCAAATGATAATTGGTGGGTTAGTTGGTGTTGGAATTGCAGTGAAAGTATTTTGGTTCAGAATCAAGTCTGCTTTATCTCCAGGTTTTAAGAAAAATAATAACGATGAAGATATCTAAAATAGAAAATAGCTCATTTCGAGATAAAAGTGGATTTTTATTTTATCATGAAAATGAAATTTATCGACTAATAAACTCCTCTTATAAAGAACAATATGAAAAATTAATGAATTCAAAATTATATGAGAAACTAGTAGAAAAAAATCTTATAATTCCTCATTCCGAGATTGAAGATTTGGATGTTGATCATGATTATTATAAAATTATTAAACCAAAAAAAATCCCTTTCATATCATATCCATATGAATGGTCATTTAGTCAATTAAGAGATGCTGCATTACTTACTTTAAGAATACAAAAAGGTGCTATGAAATATGGAATGACACTAAAAGATGGTAGTGCATTTAACATACAATTTCTTAATGGTCGTCCAATACTCATTGATACATTATCTTTTGAAATTTATGAAGATGGTCAAATTTGGAAACCATATAAACAATTTTGCCAACATTTTCTAGCACCACTTGCTTTAATGTCAAAAAAAGATATACGGTTGAATCTATTATCAAAAACATTTATCGATGGTATACCTATTGATCTGGCTGCTAAACTTCTACCAAAAACAACTTTTGGAAATTTTGGATTAATGGCTCATATTCATGCTCACGCAAAATCACAAAAACATTATGAAGATAAAGATGCAAAAATTAAACAAAAAACTCTCTCCAAACGTTCTTTTGAAGGATTAATTGAAAATCTAAAATCCTCTATTGAAAAAATGGCATGGAATGAAGATGATACTGAATGGGGCGATTATTATTCTGACACAAATTATAGTGAAAAATCATTTGAAGAAAAAAAACAGTTTATTTCATTAGCGATAGATCAAATAAAACCTAAATTGGTATGGGATCTGGGTGCAAACACTGGAGTATTTACTCGTATAGCATCAAACAATGGAATTGCAACAGTATCTTTTGATATTGATCCTCTGGCAGTTGAAAAAAATTATCTTACATCATTAGAAAATTCTGAACAAAATATTCTTCCACTAATATTAGACCTAACTAATCCTAGTTCTAGTATTGGCTGGAGTAATAATGAAAGAATGTCTATAATTCAACGTGGTCCTGCCGATATGGTTTTTGCATTGGCGCTTGTTCATCATTTGGCTATATCTAATAATGTTCCTTTGAATAAATTAGCAGAATTCTTCTCGAAAATTTCTAAATTTTTAATAATTGAATTTGTTCCAAAATCTGATTCACAAGTTAAAAGATTATTGTTAACAAGAGATGATATTTTTGATGATTATAATGAAAATAATTTTAAATTAGAATTTAGTAAATTTTTCAAAATAATTAATTCTAAAAAAATTACTGATTCTGAAAGAACTATTTATATCATGGAAAAAATGACCAACTCCGAATGAATATACAAGTTTCACAATCTTCTTTTTTACATCCAATTCTATTTGCATTTTTCCCTGTAATCTTCCTCTTTTCGACAAACTATAGCTTTCTTAACTTTGATGATTTGTTCTATTCTTCATTATTATTAGTTGGAATTACCATTTTGACATGGTTTATCCTCAAATTTCTTTTTAAAAACACGAAAAAATCCAGCATAGTCTTATCTCTATCATTAATTCTATTTTTCAGTTATGGCCATATTCAAAAAATCTTAACAGATTATGGACTGGAACTACCAAATAAAGTTCTACTTCCAATCTTTTTAATTATTTTTATTTTAATCTCAATTGGTATTATTAGAAATAATTCTAATTTCAAAAACTGGACAAAAATTATTAATACTATAGCATTCACAATCGTGATAATCTCACTAATTAATTTTGTAAATATAGATGACTATGATAATCAAATCTATTTTGAAAACGAACAAAACCTTTTTCCAAAATATGAAAATACGCCAAATGTATTCTATATCATTCTAGATGCATATGCAGGTCAATATGCTTTACAGGAGTTTTACAATTTTGATAATTCAAATTTTATTAATGAATTGAATCAAAGAAATTTCAATGTCATAAATAAAAGTAATAGTAATTATGCATTTACCTTTCTTTCATTACCGTCTACACTAAATATGAAATATCTTGATAATTATGAAAGAAATGAAATTAGTAGTAACATGGATCTAACATATGATATGATTCCTGATAATCAGGTAATGAAAAATTTTAAACAAATGGATTATGAAATAGTAACTGTTTCTTCAGGTTGGGGAACAACAAGAAATTTTGAGTTAAGTGATATTAGTTACTGTGGAACGTTTAATCTTATAGACAGCTCTCAAATCTTAGTATCTATTTTGGATAATAGTATTATCAGGTCATTTTATGCAAAACTTTTCACTGATGACAGACGTGAAAAAACCCTTTGCCAATTTGACCGAATACCAAATGCATTAGATGATACCGAAAAACCATTTTTCTTATTTGCACATATCATGATCCCTCATAAACCATATCTCTTTGGGCCTAATGGTGAATCATTAGAAACTGATACATTAGAAGTTGGAGGAATATATGAAAAAAGAAATTTCAATTATATTAAACAACTACAGTTTGCCAATAAAAAAACTCTCGAATTAATTGATGAAATATTAAAAAACTCAAATGAACCACCAATTATAATTATCCAAAGTGATCATGGTTCTGAATATCCTGAAGATGCATCTAAATTCCTAAAAATGTATGAAAAAATGCATAATTTCAATTCTTATCATTTGCCCTATGGCGGTGAATCAATTTTGTATGACGATATAACGCCTGTTAATTCTTTTAGATTAATTTTTAATTATTATTTTAATGCTAACTATGAAATTTTAGAAGATAAATCTTATTGGAGCAAATCTAATCCATTTGATGAAGATGGATACCCACAGTTTATTGACGTTACAGAAGAACTAAAACTACCACTTGATAATTAACTATAAAAATATAAAAATTATCTAAATTATAATTAAATGAAATCCAATCTTCCTCAAATTAGAGTTTTACTGACGGCATCTGGAGGTATACATGCACTAGGAGTAATTAATTGTTTAAAACAAAATTACGAAAAAAGAAAATTTACAATAATTTGTACTGATATTATTGAAAAAAAATTATTACGTGAGAAGTCTGATGGTTTTTATGTTGTTCCTAAGGGAAACTCAAAAAATTTTATTAATGAAATATTAAAAATTTGTAAAAAAGAGAAAATTGACATTATCATTCCAGGCAATGCTGATGAAATACTGTCAATTTCCAAAAACATCAAACTGTTTAATTCAAGAAATATTAAAACAACTATCTCGAATTTTAGTAATTTAAACATAATTCTGGACAAAGAAAAAACATATTCAAAATTAAAAAAAATTGGAATTTCTATTCCTGAATATTATAGAGTAAAAAACTTCAAAGAATTTCTAATCGCTATAAAGAAATTAGGATACCCGAAAAAAGATATTTGCTTTAAACCCTCCAAATATTCTCAAAGTGGGGGTACACGAGGATTTAGAATTTTAAGAAAAAATAATTCGGCAAAAAAAATTTTACTTGATTATAAGCCTGATACTGTAGAAATTGATCTAAAAACAATAGAAATTGCTCTAAAAAATACAGGTCCTATTGATCTTTTGGTAATGGAATATCTGCCTGGAGATGAGTATAGTACCTATGTATTTGCTAACAAAGGAAAAATGCATTATTGTATATCTAATCTCCGACAAAAACTTGATCGATATTATTCCTTTGAAGCAAGAACTCAAAAACATTCGAAGATTGAAAAAATGTGTAAAAAAATTGTCAAAGAACTTGATTTGTCATCAAATGTGAATATACAATTTAAAAACACAAAAAATAAAATACCAAAATTAATTGAAATAAATCCTCGTATTGGAGGAACCATAATACTTGCTTCTATTTCTGGAATAAATTTACCATATTTAGCTATAAAATTATGTCTTGGTGAAAAAATACCAACAAAAAAATTAACTGAAACAAAAATGATCAGATACTGGAAAGAAGTATTTATTCAAAACTCAAAAACATTCGAAATTAATAATAGTTCAAGTATTTAGTATGAATTCCTATGAAAAAAAATTAATCATTTTAGATTTTGATGATACACTAACAGATAATTCTGAAAGAGATTTACGCTCATTTCAGGATGTTATTGATACATTTAATCTAAAATCTATTACGAAACAAGAAATTCTAAATTGGAGGAAAGAGGATAAAACATCTGAATTTATTATAAAACAATTAATTAATTCTAATGATGAAAAATTATTAAAAAATTGTTTTAAACATCGGTTAAAATTTCTTGAAAAAGAATCATCATACACTAAATATGTTAAACTCAAACCTTCTACTGTAAAAATTCTAAATAATTTAAAAAACAATGGTTATACATTAGCTCTGAATTCAATTAAAGAAAATCATCAGAATTTTCTTAACACACTTCAAGATTTCCAAATACAGAATTATTTTGAAAATATTACTAGTCAAAAGCTTTTGTTATCTGATGATTCTTTTGAAAGTAGAGCAAAAACCAAAAAATCAATGTATGATAAAATTTTATCTCAATTAGAACTTTTTAATAAAGAAAATATTTTGATCATTGGAAATCTATTTTCTGATATAATACCTGGACATGATATGGGTATTGACTCACTTTTGATTGAAGGATCTTTTGGTTTTGATACATCTTATAATTATTCATGTGATAAAATTTCAAAACTAGATGAAATCTACAAATTCATCTAAAATATTGAGAATTTTATTCTAATAAATTACAAGATACCGTTATTAAGTTGTGAAAAAATGTTGCTTCATGGATATTCTTGTAATTGCAGCACATCCTGATGATGAAGTTTTGGGAATGGGTGGAACTATTAAAAAACTTACAAAACAAAAAAACAAAGTTCATCTATGTATTATTTCAGATGGTGCAGCTGCTGTCAAGGATAAAAAAACATTAATTGCAAAAAGGAAACAGGCCTGTTTAAAATCTGGAAAACTATTGGGAATTTCAACATTTGATTTTCTTATGCTACCAGATATGAAACTAGATGATATACCACAATTAGAAATTAATCTTGAAATTGAAAAACTGATCAAAAAGTACAATCCTTCTACTGTATACACCACGCCATACAGTGATTTTCATAAGGATCACCAAAAAATACATGAATGTACTCTAGTAGCTACACGACCTGCATCATCTAATGTAAAACATGTTCTAAGTTATGAAATTCCAGGAACTGTTAAAGCAACATACATTCCAACAGTATTTGAGGAAATTAGTAAAGAACTAAATGATAAAATTAAAGCATTCAAGTTTTATACAACAGAAATCAAAAAATATCCTCACCCACGTTCAATTGAATCAATAAAGAATCTCGCCGTTCATCGTGGGATTGAATCTGGTCTAAAGAATGCTGAAGCATTTAGGTTAATTCGGAGTATCAATGATTAGAACATATTTTTAAAATATTAACTATAATTCCATCTTTTATTATAATACATATCTTTTTGATATTCCACTTTCTCAAATTCATTCTTTGCTGACAAGACTTCCATTTTTGGTGACCATTTCAATTCGTTCAAGATTCTTGAATTGTCAACTTTATAACTTCTATTATCATCTTTGTAATCTACAATTTCCACATTATCTGAAATTTTCTTTGCAATGTCTAAAATCAAATAATTCTCTCCAACGAGGTTTAGTGTTGTTTTGAGATCTTCTCTCTCAACTCCCATGACTAATGCTCTTGATGCATCTTTTACGTGAGTTAGTGGTCTCCATTGATTGCCACCAAACACTTGAATCTGTTCATTCCATAACGATTTCTCTATGAAAAGATTTATTCCTAAATCAAATCTCATTCTTGGTGACCAACCATATACTGTTCCCATTCTAAAAATCAAAAAATCATTCAAATTTTCTGTTATTACTTTTTCACCTAACACTTTGTGATGGCTATATGCATTGAGAGGATTTGGTTCTGTTTCTTCATCACATGTATTATCATTAAATCCATACACTGAACATGTACTCATAAAAATAAGTCTCTTTTCCATATTATCACAGAATTTTGCAATATTTTCTGTTGCATCTACATTTACTTCTTGTGCACTTTTTGGATTTATTGGACAAGAATCCCCTACAATTCCGGCTAAATGTATCACTGCATCATTTTTCTCAATAAGATCCTTCATCAAACTCTTGTCTCTTATATCTCCCTTCACAAATTCAATGTTCTTGTCTGGAGCAAAATTATCATTTCCAACATATACATTATCAATTACAGTTACTTTCCATTCTTCAGGTATTTCTCCCAACAGAACTTGTCCAACATAACCTGCCCCGCCTGTAATTAGAACATTTTTTGAAAAATTTTTTCCCACAAAAATGTGAAAAATACAACAAATTTGAATCTATATGACTAATCTAAAATTAAATTACAGGTATTCCTATCAAGAAAAATGTCAAAAAGAAATGACTGTCGCTTGTGTGGAAATAGCAATGTTACGTGTTTCTTGAATTTATCCAGTATGCCTAGAGCAGGTGCATATCTAAAGAAAGAAGATCTAGAAAAACCAGAAATCTCATACCCATTGGATATCTATTTTTGCCAAAATTGTTTTTCTGTACAACTTCTTGATATCATCCCACGGGAAACCCTCTTTGATGATTATAGATACTTGTCCTCTGTTGCATCAATTTCTGTTTTAAATCACTTTGATTCGTATGCTGCAGAAATAGATGATATGTTATCTGAAAAATCCAAACTTGTACTAGAAATTGCATGCAATGATGGTATTTTATTAAAACCTATTATGGATAGAGGAATAAACTGCTTAGGAGTTGATCCTGCATCAAATATTGTTAACGTTGCAAAAGAAAAAGGCCTAAACGTAATAAATGATTTTTTTGGAAAAAAAATTTCTGAAGAAATATTATTGAAGTATGGAAAAGCTGAAATTATTGTTGCAAACGCGGTATTTGCTCATGTTGATGATATGGATGATATGACTTCTGGAATTAGTAATATTCTTAGTGATTCGGGTACATTCATCTTTGAAGTACATCATTTAGTAGATATAATTGAAGATATGCAATATGATTCATTTTACCATGAACACTTTTCATATCATTCTATACTCACACTATCAAAATTTTTAAAAAAATATGAGATGGAAATATGTGATGTAAAGAAGTTTTCAATTCGTGGAGGTATGATCCGAGTTTATGCTAAAAAAATTATTAATGAAAATAAAATTAAACCCTCTGTGACAGAGTTCATCAATAAAGAAAAAGAATTAGGATTAGATAAGATTGAAACATTTGAAAAATTTGCTGAAAATGTTTATGCTCATAAATCTGAAATCTTGAATCTACTTCACAAACTAAAATCTGAAGGAAAAAAGATTGTTGCATATGGCATGTCTGGTAGAGGTAACACACTCCTAAATTTTTGGAATGTTGGAACTGATATAATTGATTATGGTATTGATGCATCTCCTGAAAGATATGATAGATATGTTCCTGGAATGCACATTCCAATCAAACCTCCTCACCATTCATTAGAAAATGTTGATTATGCTTTATTGTTAGCATGGATCTTTAAAGATGATATTATGAAAAAAGAAAGCATGTTTACAAATTCTGGTGGAAAATTTATTATCCCAATGCCTAACCCACACTTCGAACCCTAAACTAATTCTTCCATCAAATCAGCTAATCTCTCAACAGCCAAATCATTGTTAAAATTTTTCATAGCAAATTCTCTACCTGCATCTGCAATCTCTTTCCATTTTTTATTCTCATTATCATTTAGATATTCTGCAAATTTTTCTTTATAATTTTCTTCATTAATGAAAATCGCAGTTTCATTATCTCTAAAACCTGTATGAATCCCATCATTCTTTTTTGTCATTTCCATGAATGTTAAGCAACCAGATGCTGGTATCTCCCAGTATTTCTGAACTGGAGTATATGTATCAGCCGCAATTGCACTTTGATACTGTTGTAGAAGCAACGTATAACGGTCATTAGTGAAATCATGATCTTGCGTAAAATTGTAATCTACATATTCAAGCTTCGAACATTTTGTTCGTAAAACTTTGCATCTATAACTATTCCATTTTGGATTACGAATATCATTAATTATCTTACTAAGAAATTTGTCATTACCTATATTTCCCGAATTTAAAATCTTTTTTTTCTTTCTTTCATGAAATGGTTTAACATTTTGAAATAGAGAACTTTCAAGACCATAAAATATTCTTTTATAATTAAATTCTTTTGGATAGACTTTATGAAAAAATGAATCTGAAAAAAAGTCAAAATAATAATCTATTTTCCATTTTTTATGTAATTTTTTTGATGCGTTTGCTCTACTAGGATCTCCTGTTCTTGATATTACTGGAATGTCTGATTTTGTAATATTTTGTAGTTCTTTTGGCATTCCAAATGGTGAATTTTCCCATAATAGTATTACATCTACTTCTCCTTCTAAACGTGAACAATCAAAAACTTCGTCTGTTTTAAATTCTTTAACTACTAATCTATTATTTCTTTTTAGTGCTTTTCTAAAAAAATTATAATATGTATTATCAAAATGATTGCCTAATAAGAAATAATTATTCTTATGAAAAATGAATCCTACTCTTATCTTATTTTCCATTATAAATCATGATTCCTATAAATTAAATATATTCCGTAGAAAAATTTCTCTTATCTTCATTTAACATAATTAAACTGTAAAATTTCATACTAAATTTATATTCAAATATCCCACCCAAAATCTAATTCCGAAAATTGTCTTAATTTCTGGTTATAAGGTTTAAAAAAATCAATTAATAATTTCCGTGTATTAGAATTCATTTCTGAATGTGGTGAAACATTCACCTTTTCTATATTTGGTATATCAAATTTTGGTAAATTTAAGAAGTCAAAAATATTATTCATCACATTTCTTGTCTCTGAGGATAATTTTTCGCTTGGTATAATCATAATCTGATCTTTTTGAAATAATTTAAACCATATTGAAAGCTGTTCTGCATAAAAACTTCGAGCTAAAATTGATTTCTCAACTTTTGTTGCAAAATAATTATTATCTTTCAAATCATCCCATTTTGATATATTCTCCATATCTTCTTTAATAATTTCTTCAAATGTTCCAACGTTCTCTAAAGTTTTACTAAGTAGTTTGTAATGTGAAAAACTCCTATCCACAGGATTTCTTAAAACTGCTATAAGCTTAGTATTTGGAAATATCTTTTTTATTCTATCTGCATTCCACGGTCTTCTTATGTAGGATGGTGTAACATCATAAGTCATAAAAAAATTAGTTTTTGATTTTACTCTATATTTTGTAAAAATAGATGGAAATAGAGATCTATACCAATGTAAACCCAGATGAAAATTCACATCAAAAAATCCTAATTCATCGTATGCTGATCTTGAAATTGAAGGATGTTGATCTAGGTAATAGTATAACGAGGTTGTTCCAGTTCTACCTGCCCCAATAACAAAAAAATCAGGTAGGACTCTAAAAGGACTGGTAATCCCAAAAAAATGCCTCTGAACAAATAAACGATAGAATCTTTTGTATGATGACTTTTTTGATTCTAAATACATCTTATTAACTAAATTTCAATTTCTCATAATAAGACTAGGTTTCACGCATTTTTCTTAAAATATCAGCATCTGTATCATTTTGGAAACTACGATTTTTATACATCTCTAAAATTTCATTCTTTACTTCTGATATTTTCTTTTTCATTTCTTCATCGGTTGACTGATTATTGGATAGTATTGATAAGATTTCTAATAATTGTACATTGATTTGAAGATTAAGTTCTGAATTAACCAGGTTTCTTCTAACATAAGGATTTGTTTCGTATACAACGCCTGTTTCAGATCTATATGCACTAGAACGTTTGTGATGTGTATATCCAATACCAATCAAGAGAGGAATACCTATTGAAGCAACAATTAGAATATAGTGAAAAAATGTTGGAAATACTTCTTTAAGAATAGGATATTCTTGAATTGCTAAAAAGTATGTTACAGTTAATGTATTGATTGCTGCAAGAACAAATGCAAAGTACAATCCCCATCCTTGTCTAAAATAATACCAACAACGAGAGGCTAGATTCTCTTTCACAATGTTATGACTAATATCTGATATATCAACTTCACGAAAAATTCCTAGTATAGTACGAAATCTATTAGGAAGTACATTTAATGAAATTCTTTCTTATTCTACTTTTAGGATCTAGAGACTCATACATCTTTTTCGTTAATCCTACAATTGTATATCCGTTAGGCTCATAAAATAATTCTACAATTCGATATTTTTCTTTAATACTCAAAGAATTATAGAATTTTTGTGTAAATTTTGACGACAAAAATTTTCTAATATCTGAATATGATGTTTTTAATTTTTCACTTGGGTTCAATTCTGTAGAAAATAAAACTCCTTGAGTTTTGGTTGTGATACCAAAAATTGAATATCCAAATATACCTGAATTACATAATAATGAATCGATATCCTCAAAATCATATAATCTTTCATTTGCATGTAAAAACGCGTCTACAATGACTGAATCTCTTTCTTTTTTATTCTGAGAATCAATATTCCATCCGTATTCTAAATTATCAAATTTTAATTTTTCAATTAATTTTATCCCATCTTCATAATTAATTTTGTTTTTCAATAACGTCCTAACAATTTCTTTTTTTATCATTCTATCACGTCCGCCTAATTTCCCATAAAGATACAAAAATAAAATTCCATTTTTTTGTAACCCTGATAAAATATTTCTCAATCCTTGTTCTGGATCTGATAAATGATGTAATACTCCCATTGATAATATGACGTCAAATTTTTTTTCAAATTCAATTTTTTGTAATAAATTTGCTTTTTTGAATTCTATATTTACAATTTTATTTCTTTTTGCTAATTCTTTTGCAAACTTAATAGAATTTTTAGAAAAATCTATACCTAAAAAATTAGATTTATTATAAAACTTTGCAACATTAATTATTCTATGTCCTGTTCCACTACCAGCATCTAAAATATTTTTTCCATTAAAATCAAAATTATTTTCCAAACTAAAAAGTTTAAACATATTTAGTAATTCATTAACATTCTTAACTCTAGAACTTGGAAATGGATATGGATATTTCTTATACATATTCTCAACACTAGCTGATATCTTATCCATTATGAAATATTTTTTTGATAAGTTAATATATTTTCAAGATTATCCTTCCTTAGCAATATTAAATAGATAAGATCATAAAATAATAAAATGACCAATGAAAATTTACTTGAAATAAACAATATTGAAGAAGTAATTGATTCTTTGACTAGATTTATTTCTGAACAAGTTACTAAAAATTTTAAAAAGAACAGTGTTGTCATAGGTCTTAGTGGCGGATTAGATTCATCTGTGGTTGCTGCATTATGTGTTAGAGCATTAGGCCCAAAAAATGTCTATGGTGTAATTATGCCAGAAAAAGAATCAAATCCTGATAGTATGATATTTGCAAAAAATCTTGCCAAAAAACTTGAAATTGAAACTAAAATTGTAGATATAACTAACACATTAGAAAGTTTTGATGTATACAAAATAAAAAATCAAATTATTAAAAAATATCATCCAACATTTAATGAAAATTCAAAATACAGAATTGTTGTTCCTCAAGATCTAACTGATAGAGATGGTGTAGGATTTCCTTATCTTGAAATTAAAGATAAAAATCAAAAAATTAAAAAAATAAAATTATCATACGATGATTATCTAACAATTACTGCATCAACAACAATTAAACATAGAACTAGAATGATTAATCTCTATTATAATGCTGAAAAAAACAATTCACTTGTAATGGGAACTACAAATAAAACTGAATTTGTTCAAGGATATTATGTAAAATATGGTGATGGTGGTGTTGATATTGAACCAATAATTGACTTATTCAAAACCCAAATTTTCCAATTATCAAAATTATTAAAAATCCCAGATGAAATTATCCAAAGAAATCCTTCTCCAGATACATGGAGTCTAGAAGTTTCTGATGAAGAATTCTTTTTCCGAATACCTTTTCTTATGTTTGATACTTTTTGGTATCTACAAGAAAATAGTAAAGATATCAAAAAAATTCTAACAAATTTTAACTTAGATACTATACAAGCAGAAAGAATTTTGAAAGATCAAAAACGTAAATGGAATTCAACCCAAAATTTAAGATCTCTTCCTCCTAGTTGGAAATCAAATGTGACTTTAACACAAAAATCTATGGATAAAATTGGATAAAAATTTACAACCACTAGTAAGTATTATTGTTCTAAACTATAATGCAAAAAATTTTTTAATTAATTGTATTGACTCCATATTCCAATCCAATTATCAAAATTTTGAGGTTATCTTAGTTGATAATAATTCCGATGATAATTCCTTTGAAATATGTAAGGAAAATCATCCTGAAATCAATCTTATTGTAAATAAATCAAATTTAGGCTATTGTGGTGGTAATAATATTGGCATCAAACAAGCAAAAGGTCAATTCATTATAATTCTAAATCCTGATACTCTTGTAGAACCTAATTGGATTAATGAATTTCTTAAATCATATGAAAAATTTGGTGATGCAATCTATCAACCAAAATTTATTTCAACAGATGATCATGAAATGATTCTAAGTACTGGTCAAATGATTAATTTATTTGGATTTGGATTTTCCAGAGATAAAGGAAGTCACCTAAAAAATAAAAATTATCCAACAGAAAAAATTGCTTATGCATCTGGGACTTGTATGTTCTTGCCATTAAGTCTGATGAAAAATCTAAATTTTTTTGATGATTTTTTATTTGCATATCATGATGATCTAGATCTATGTTGGAGAGCTTCAATGAAAAATATTCATTCCTACTTTGTACCTAATTCTATCGTATTTCATCCTAGGGAAGGCTATGCTTTCAAATGGAGTAGTTACAAATTTTATCTTATGGAAAGAAACAGAATGTATTGTATATTAACCCATTATTCACGAAATACAATTACTAAATTACTACCTGCACTTTTCATAATAGATGCTGGTGTTTTATTATTTTATATGAAAAAAGGTATGGCCATCCAAAAAATTAAAGCTAGTGTAGATATACTCAAAAATCTAAAATTTATACATCATAAACATAATCAATTACAAAAATATCGAATAGTTTCTGATAAAGAAATTATTAAAAAATTTGAAGATGAAATTAAAGTACCTGAGTGGATATTGAATAATAAAAGTAATATCTTATTCAACCAATTTCTTAAAAAATTATCAACATTTTCTCGAAAATTTGTCTAATTACTTATTGAATAATTACTATTGCAATGGCATAATTCTTATCATGACTGATTGAAACAAAAAAATTATAATTATTTTTAATTTTCAATTTAATTATTGGCTTGGAATCTTCATGTTCTGTTATTATATCCAAAAAATCAATTGATTTCTTTAATGATTTTCTAACAGCTTCTTTTATTGCAAATTTTCCTGCAAAATGTTGTCCTGAATTTTTAAACTTTAAACAATATTCTATTTCAGAATTAACAAAAATTTTTTGATAAAATTTTTTATTATCCTTATAATGTTTGTTTTTGAATTTATTTATATCCACAATATCTATCCCAATACCAAAAATTTTATTCATTAAAAAAAATAGTAATAGATTTATTTATTCTATACCTCATGTTTGTATATTTGACTGATTTAGAAAATGATATCCAAATGATATTTCTTGAAACATTCCAAGATATGACAAAAGATGAATTCTCCCTAGATAAAAAACAAGAAGATTATGATAGTTGGGATTCTTTTGCTCACCTTAATCTCATTACCATGACTGAATCTAAATTTGATATTACCATATCGATTGATGAAACTACTTCTATTACATCTGCTAGAGATTTACTTGATTGTGTAAACTCACATCTATGACATTAATTACTGACTTTCTAGAAAATTCATCTAGAAAACATCCTCAAAAAAATGCACTAATTTTTAAAGATTCGACCTTCACTTATAGCGAATTATTAGAATTAGTGAAAAATAAATCATCATTTTTTAATAAATTTCCAAAAAATTCCGTAATAAGCTTACTTCTTGATAATTCTCCGGAATTCATTATATCATATCTTGGAGTTTTAAAATCTGCATGTATTGCTCATATAATTCCTCCAAACATATCTGAAAATAATTTACATGAACAAATAGTTTCAACTTCTCCTGAATCTATAATTTTTTCTAATGAACTATCATCAAAATTATCTATAATTGATAATTCTAAAATTGAACAAATTGAATATTCTGACATTAAATCTAGTTCTGATGATAAGAGACAAGGTAATACTTCGGACTATGCATATTTGATCTATACTTCTGGAACTACATCTAAAGCAAAAGGTGTCCCAATAACACATCAAAATTCAATATTTACAACAAACAATATTGTTAATACATTAAATTATAATAATTCAGATATTGATATACTTCCTCTTCCTCTTTCACATTCATTTGGCTTAGGATGTCTACATACTTCTTTATGTGTTGGTAGTACTCTGGTTCTACACAAGAATATGACTAATGTCTCAGAAATTTTTGAATCTATAAATAAATACGACGCGACAACCTTTGCTGCGGTTCCAGCTTCTCTTACAAAACTAATCAAAAATAATCTCGCTGATGTAACAAATATTTTTAAAAATCTTAGATTAATTATGACTAATAGTACAAGTATACCTCCAATAACCGTTAAAGAATATAAAAAAATCCTAAAAAATGGAATTATCGCAACTTATTATGGTCTTACTGAAGCATCTCGTTCGACATTTATGATATTTGATGATGAGAAAACTTTCAATTCTGTCGGTAAACCTCCTGGAAAAATTGAAATAAAAATAAATAATCAAAAAGATTCTGCACCAGGTGAAATTTGGATTAAAGGTCCAAATGTCATTCAAAAATATTGGAATAATATAGAAGCAGATTCAAACTTAGAAAATAATTGGTTACGTACAGGTGACCTTGGAAAAATTGATGAAAATGGATACTTATATCTACATGGAAGACTAGACGACATAATCAATATTGGAGGAGAAAAACTCTTACCTCAAGATGTTGAAAGTGTAGTCAAGGTTTTATCAGATGTTGAAGAAGCTGTAGCTATACCTATGAAACATGAAACATTTGGAAATACCGTAAAATTATTCATTAAAAAAACTAATGATTCTAAAATCACAAAAACTGAGATATTATCATATTGTATTAAAAACTTAGAAAGATACAAAGTTCCAACCAAGATTGAATTTGTAGATGATTTTCCTAAGACCTCTTATGGAAAGATTAAACGCTTTATGCTAAAATAATAACTGATGAATATGGAAAAACAAGAAAACTATTTTTCTCAAAATGAAAAAGAATTAATGGAATATTTTGGATTTACAGGTAATTTTGGACTTTTAAAACTACGTATAAAATTTCTCAGAACATGGCTACTTCACAAAAGTGCATATTCCTCTGCTTTATCTTCCTGGATTGTTAAAATGCAACGTCTTCGTGGAGTAAAAATTGGTGAAAATTGTCATTTTGCACCTTATGTTCTAATTGATTTGTTATATCCTAAACTGATCAATATTGGAAATAATGTAACGATTAGTTCAAATGTAATGATCTTTGCACATGTGAATCCTACCACAAATCCATCACTGAAAGAACATGGATATCCCCGAACTGTAAATCCAGTAAATATTGATGATGGAGTGATTATTAGTCCTGGTTCAATTATTACAGCTGGTACAAAAATTGGAAAAAACTGTATTATTGGTGCAGGTAGTGTTGTTAGTACAAACATACCTGACAATTCAGTAGTTCTAGGAAATCCTGCACGTGTCATC
>MDTE01087927.1_pt1 | contig 16459 bp, 19 predicted proteins | sample 811231 | NCBI WGS metagenome assembly MDTE01 (sample SAMN05326651, study PRJNA326480) | marine metagenome | isolation source: seawater | place: Indian Ocean: Red Sea | collected 2010
AACTTTTTTTGTAAAATAATAATGATCATGATTACCATCGCCCCAATCTAAAGGATTAAAAAATTCAAACACTCTATCATCTTGAATGTGATGCATTATGTAGCTTCCATCAACTTTCTCTTCATGTTTCGATGAAGAGTCATGTTGGCCATGATCATCCACATTATTACCAACATCATTTCCAGCAATGACAAAAGAAAATATTAAATAGAATAAAAAAATACTTCTCATCATGAATTCAATTGCACCTTACGCCCTGGTAGATCCTTAAGCCAACCTGATATTTCAGTCCATTGATGAATAACATAAAATGATATGAGAAATAACATATAAGGAGTTTTTAAAACAAAACCATTTAATATCATGAAGATTGAAAACCCGAACACAACTGCCATTCTAACCAACATTCCACCATATACAAATTTATAGAATTCAGCATTGGGTTTATTAATGGAATTTAAAACTAAATAATAACCTACTATGGCATTAATCAAACTAATGGAAAAAGCACATAAAATTTCAACCCAATAACCTTTTCCCCAAGATAAAAATGGGAAAATGCCAACTATAATCATTATCATGTTTATAAAAAATATTTTTTTAAAAAATTCAAACATTTACTTAACTGACTTGATTAAATTATATAATGAAGTAAAAATTCCAAAAAAAAGACCAATCAATTGTCCCCATGGAGAAGAGATTGAAAAATAACCTTCCATTTTCATCCCAATCCATAAGCAAAGCAACATTGTTATCACCATCTGAATTCCAAGGCCCGAATATGCTAACCAATTTTTTTGATTCTTTGACATTTTATAATATGACATCTGAAAATATTATATTCAATATGAGAAATAACTAGTCTATAAAATTATACGTTTGATTTTTTTTGAGTTTTATCCATCATATTACATACACCTTCAAATTTCGCACCTTCCTCAATGGTAAGAGTAGTAGCTTTTAAATTACCTGTCAATTTAGATGAATCACCCAATGTAACTTTTTTATTCACATCAACATCACCATCAACCTTACCACCAATTATGGCTTCATTCGCAGAAATATTTCCTTTCACCTCAGAACCATCCGCAGTTCTAACACTTCCATTGGAATGAATATTTCCAAATACTTTTCCATAAAGTAACAAACTACCTGACACCTTGACATCGCCATGTATTTCTAACTCAGGCCCTAATATGGAACTCGTTTTATTATTAATCATTTTTTCAGACTTATCTAATTGAAACATCTTTTTTCTTATAATCTGAAATAATTTCTCTTGGATCTAAAATGGCACTATTTTTCCACATTTCAAAATGCAAATGCGGCCCTTTACTATTACCTGTTTCTCCCACATAACCTATCAGCTGCCCTTTTTCTACCAACATACCTGAATGAACAATGTTAGTATCATTATGTGCAAATAAACTTATGAAGCCTGCAGGATGACTTATGATTATTGTATTTCCTAAATCATTACTCATACCAGAAAAAATAACCCTTCCATTTCCAGGGGAAAAAATTTCATCATGGTGCTTTGCCGCAATATCAATTCCAAAATGATTATTTTCTTCATTAAGACCTCTAGTCACATAGCCGTATACCGGTTTTTCATTAGGTAAATGCAAATCATTTTTATCATAATAGTCAACAATAAAACTTTCATAATGTCTAGATGAATCCAGCGCACCATGCAATTCCATATCACTTAATAAATTTTGAAGTAAAACATTTTTATTTCTAATAAAAACTAATTCTTTTGATAAAATATCTTTATTAAAAAATCTAATAACTCCAATAAAAGCAAAACCCAGTATCATTATTCCAAAAAACAATAAAAACATAAAACTTACTTTATTCACCTGAAATGATCTACTATAATTATTTCTTTCAGATGCAAAAAAAACTGTATAAAATTTATTTTTCAAGTAAGTATAGTATAAAAATTTAGTAGGTTAAATAAAGATGAACAAACATAATTTATAAAAAAATATTCATTTATTTTTTTTTGTAATAATGTCAATTATTCTATCCAATTCATCGTTGTCAAAAAAATCAATTAGAATTTTACCTCTACCCTTTGCATCCTCCTTAATAGACACCTTTGTTCCTAAAATTGAAGTTAATGAATCTTGCGATTGTTTAATCCGAAGCTTTAATTGAATATTTTTCTTTAAAGCTATCTTATTAGATGATTTTTGTGAATATTTTTTTACAATAGACTCCGTCTGCCTCACATTCAGTCGATCTTTAATGATCTTTTGATACAACATCATCATCTGCAAAGATTTTCTTAAACTTAATATTGCGCGAGCATGTCCAGCAGAAATATCTCCATTTTTTAAACCAGATTTAATGATTGGTGGCAATTTTAACAATCTAAGACAATTTGCAACACTAGAACGACTCTTACCTACCCTCTTTCCAATTTCATCATGAGATAAATCATACTTTCCAGATAACATTGCATAGGCTTCTGCTTCTTCTATTGGATTTAAGTCAACACGTTGAATATTCTCTATCAACGCATACTCCATCATTTCGACATCAGTTTCAACACTCAACACATAAGCAGGAACAAATTTTAACCCAACCATTTGTGCAGCTCTAAATCGCCTTTCTCCAGCAACTAACTCATACTGATCATCCTCTAACTCTCTTACTGTTAATGGCTGAAGAATGCCATTCCTTTTAATTGACTGTGAAAGATTTTGCATTTCTTTGTCTTCAAACGATTGACGAGGCTGATTATGGTTTGGAATAATATTATCAATAGGAATAGAACCATTTACCAAACTATCACTAGTAGAATGAGTATTAATTAATGCTTCAATTCCTTTTCCTAAACGTTTTTCAGGCATTTTTATTTAATATTTCCGTAACTAGATTCATATAATTCTGTGACCCAGTAGAAGTCGCATCATATAATAAAATGGGTTTGCCATGACTCGGAGCTTCTCCCAAGCGAACATTTCTTTTTATATATGTATCATAAACCTTATCGCCAAAATATTCTTGCAATTCTTCGACGACTTGCTTTGATAAATTTAAACGATGATCATACATTGTGATAAGAATTCCTTCAATTTCTAAATTTTTATTTAAATGTTTCTGTACCAATCTAATTGTATTTAACAATTGAGACAAACCCTCTAAAGCATAATATTCACATTGAATTGGTATTATTATTGAATTTGCTGCGGTCAAAACATTAATTGTCAATAGCCCTAAAGAGGGCGGACTATCAATAATAACATATTTATACTTACCTTTAATTTCATCTAACGCATCTTTTAACATTCTCTCTCTAGAAAAAAGACTCACTAATTCAATTTCTGCACCTACAAGCTGAGCACTAGAAGGTATAATGTCTAAAAATTCAAGCTCTGTATTTTGAATTACTTCCGCTGTTTTTGCTTTTCCTATTATGAGATCATACACAGATTTTTCATATGAACCTATTTCAATTCCTATTCCAGATGTCGCATTAGACTGTGGGTCCATGTCTATAAGTAATGTTGGAGTCTCTGTTACAGCTAAAAATGCAGCAATATTTACAGAAGAAGTTGTTTTCCCAACACCTCCTTTTTGATTAGAAACAGCAATTACTTTTGTATCAAATAATTTCATTAATTTAAAATATAGGCTTAAAATATAAAGGGCTATTAATTCTATTTGCAAGTGAAGTGATTTACTAAAAAAAATAATTAAGAATCCAAAGAAAGCTTTAACTTATACTACAACAAAGGATTATAATACTAACTATGGAAAATATAACAATATCACAAAATGTTGCCATCTTATGTGACGGTAATAATATTGAAAGAAGCATTCATGAAATTTCAAAATCTAAATCCACAATGATAAACTTTGATGAACTCATTCCAAGATTATTAAATGGGCGAGGATTAAATAGATTAATATATTTTAGAGAAGGAAAATCAATTTCATCTAAATTTGCAGATAGGCTGCATGAAAACTTTTATGGTACGGTAATTCCATGTCATAAATCTGCAGACATACCCTTATCAATAAAAGCCACCCAACTTTCATCAAAAGTTGACACCATAATCATAATGTCAGGGGACTCTGATTTTGTAGAGCTAGTGCGGCACTTAAAAGCTGAAGGAGTAAGAGTAGAAATAGCCGCCGTAAAAAATACTACGGCGAAAATATTACAAGATGAAGCAGCATTCTTTCATGAAATAACAGAATCAGATTGGTTTAAATATAAAAATAAATCACACTAACTACTTAGGTCCCTGCAGATAATAATATATCTTTTAATTGACCATTATTTTCTAATTCCATAACGATATCACAACCACCAATCAATTCACCTTTTACAAAAAGTTGAGGAATAGTAGGCCAATTTGAATATTCAGACAAAGATTTCCTTATTTCAGGATCTTCAAGAATATTGACATCTTGATATATAATGGAATGACTATTTAATATATTTACAACTCGTGCAGAAAAACCGCACATTGGACGTTCTTTAGTTCCCTTCATGTAAAGTATTACTGCTTCATTATTAATATCTTGAATTATTTTATCTTTTAATGTCATGGACTTCTCCTTTTCAAATTAAGTAAAATTACTGATTATTATGTTTTTATTCTATAACCTTTAGAAAACAAATATGAAGCAAGAATAGAAAAAAAGATGGCAAAAATAATACTAATGCCCAAAGAAAGCGCATGAGAGGTATCTGCAATTCCTAACGTAGCATATCTCAAACCATTAATCATCCAATATAAAGGATTTATTAAAGATATTTTTTGCCAAACAATTGGTAACATGTCAATGGAATAAAATACTCCTCCCAAAAAAGTTAACGGCATTAAAAAAAAGTTTGTCAACACCATTATACTATCCCATGATTTTGCAAAAATCCCTACTATTACACCTGATGCAGCAAAAGCCCAAGCAACAGTAAGTAAATAAACAAGTGTTAATCCCCAATCATTAACTTGAAAACCAGTAAGAAAATATCCTAATAATAAAACTAGTAAACCATTCAACACCCCTCTAATGGCTCCTCCTATAATATAGCTTAAGCTTACTTCAAACCCACTTAAGGGGGTAATTAATATGTCCTCAATAAAACGTAAAAATTTTGCCTGCATTATGCTAGAAGAAGAATTCTGATAAGCTGGATTAATAACAGCCATCATTACCAAACCAGGAATTATATAATGTATATATAACTCTCCTTTAATATTGCCAATTCTTGAACCCATCGCTGCACCAAAAACAATAATATAAAGACCTGAAGAAATCACGCTTGGAAGTAAAGTTTGTTTATATAAAAATAAAAAACGTTTCACTTCTCTTTTTATTATAACCCAAAATCCTAAGCTAAACATTATCCATCCTCATGCATTGAAGATTCCAATATGGATTTTCCAGTTAGTTTCATGAAAACATCTTCTAAAGAGCTCTTATATATACTTATGCTACCTATGTCCCCGCCTTGCTCCATAATTTTATTAATTATCAATGCCATATCTTTTTCAGGATTCATTGTATCAACATGAATTTTATTTTCAAACTTATTATACTTAAAATCATTAAGATGAAAATCATTCACTCCAGATGATAACATTATTTCCAAACCTGACATGCCATGTGCTTGTGTTAGTTTTTCAGGAGAATCAGTTGCAATAATATTACCATCATTAATGATTGACACAGTTTGACATAATTTTTCTGCTTCTTCAATATAATGAGTCGTTAGTAATATCGTTTTACCTTCTTGATTAATTTTTTTCAGATAATCCCAAAGCATGTGTCGCAATTCAATATCAACACCAGCAGTTGGCTCATCTAAAATGACAATTGGTGGATCATGTATTAATGCTTTTGCTATTTGAATTCTTCTCTTCATCCCACCAGATAACTCTCTAGATTTAGATTTTCTTTTATCTATCAAGCCAAATTGTTTCAACATTAATTCCGTACGATATTTTGCCTCTTTTTTAGGCAATCCATAATACCCTGCTTGAAGTTCCAATAATTCTTCTATACTAAAAAAAACATCAAAATTTAATTCTTGTGGAGATAAGCCCACTAACTTTCTCGCTTTTCTATATTCATTTACTGAATCAAATCCCATTATTGAAGCTGACCCACTAGTTATATTTACTAACCCTGTCAAAATACCTATTGTAGTTGTCTTTCCTGCTCCATTAGGTCCTAATAAACCATAAAAAGACCCCAAAGGAATAGATAAATCAATCCCTTTCAAAGCAATATGTCCACCTTCATATACTTTATGCAAATTTTTAATTTCAATTGCAGTCTTCATTCTTCTACCTTAACTAATGTTGACACATTTTCAATATGTGGAGTATGAGGGAACATATCGATAGGACGCAATCTAATCAATCTATAACCATTCTCGCATAACAACCTTATATCGCGCGCCTGAGTCGCTGGATTACATGAAACATATATAATACGTTTTGAGTTTTTTTCAACAATATCATCTATGGTTTTTACATGGAGCCCTGATCGAGGAGGATCTACAATAATAACATCAGGTAACTCAAGTGTTTTTACCTCTAAATTTTCACGAAACAGATTTTGAAGATCTCCAGGAAAAAACCATGCATTTTTAATTTTATTTCTTATGGCATTTTGTATGGCATTTTGAACAGCGGGTATTATGAGTTCAAAACCATAAACCATCTTAGCATATTTAGAGACATGAAGTGCAATGGAGCCAGTACCACAAAAAAGATCATATACAATTTCTTTCCCTGTCAAATTTGATTCTTCCAAAATAATATCATAAAGTTTTTCTGCTTGTTTAGTATTTGTTTGAAAAAAAGAGTCTGCAGAAATCATATATTCATAATCACCTAATCTTTCAACCAAATATTCTTCCCCATGTAAAACAAGCTGCTTTTCTCCATGAGACATACTAGATTTTCTAGAGGTTATATTATTCACAATACTTGTAATTGATGGAAAATTCTTAATTAAAACTTTTACCAAAGGAGATAATGCTTGAGTATCTTCTCTGGAAGTAACAAAATTTACCATGACTTGTTTAGTATTTACTCCAACTCGAATTATTACATTTCTAATAAAACCTTTATGCAATCTTATATCATATGGTTCTAAATTTTCAGAATACTCCTTAATGATAGATAAGATATCATTTGAAATTTTAGATTGAATATGACAGCTATTAATATTAAGAATCTTATCCCATCTTCCTGGTGCATGAAGACCTAATGCAAATTCGTTAGGTTCTCTATCTTTCTCTTTTTCTGGTACGTATTCTTTATTTGAAAAGGTGAATTCCATTTTATTGCGATAATGAAAAATTTCATCACAAACTACAATAGGTTCACAATTAATAACTTTAAAACCTCCAATTCTATTAAAAATATCTTTAACTTGAATTTCTTTATACATAGTTTGTTTTGAATATTCTAAATTTTGAAATGTACACCCTCCACAATCATAAAAATGATTACATTTAATATCCATTTCATATGGAGATTCTAAAATAACATTCAAAGTACGAGCTTCTAAATATGAAGAACGTTTTTTAATAATGCGAGCATTTACTTTTTGTCCAGGAATTGCATTTTTAACAAATATAACCATATTATTAAAATAAGCTATGCCCATTCCACCAAAAGCTAATGATTCAATATAAAGCTCAACATCATTACCTTTCTTAATCATCTTATTATCCAACATAAGAAATTTCCAACCCTACTTTAAAAATATTAATGAAATAATTTTAATTAATGTGAATAATTTCATCTCGGCCAGGGCCAATTGAAATTATTTTAATGGGTACACCTATAAAATCAGATATGAATTCAATATAATTACGTGTTTTTTCAGGTAATTTTTCATACGAATCCATATCTGTTGTTGATTGATTCCAGCCTTCAAAGGTCATATAATTAGGTGTAACATTAGATAGATCTGAAATTAATTTTGACATGCGATCAGTTTTTTCACCACCATATTCATACCCAACACAAACTTTTATTTCTTCAAAATGATCTAAGATATCTAATTTCGTAAGAGTGATTTCTGTAAAACCATTAATTTGAACTGAATATTTAGCTTCAACTGCATCAAACCAACCACAGCGTCTAGCTCTACCAGTTGTAGCACCATATTCATGGCCAAGCTTTTGAAGTTTTTTTCCATCATCATTAAATAATTCTGTTGGGAATGGTCCTTTACCTACCCTTGTTGTATATGCTTTAAAAATCCCCACTATTCTATTTACTTTTGTTAGTGGCAAACCTAAGCCCGTAGCAATACCTCCAGTAGATGGGCTTGATGATGTAACAAAAGGATATGTACCATGATTAATATCCAACATAGTACCTTGAGCACCTTCTAATAAAATATTTTTTCTCTCATTTACCATTTCATGAACCATGCTAAACGTATCTTTAACCATATGAGAAATAGCAGATGAATCTTCTATGAATTTTTCAATTTCTACAATTATTTCATTCTTATCTGCATCAGATAAATCGCCACTGATAATCGCAGCATCTAATCTATTCAATACTTTAATTTTTAATTTTTCCAAATCTATTAAATCTAATGCACGAATACCACAACGATTATATTTATCTACATATGCAGGACCAATACCTCTACATGTAGTACCAATTTTTTGATTAGAATTTTCTTCACTTTTAAAATCAATCCATTTATGAACAGGAGTAACAATATGAGCATTTGCCGCAATATGTATTGATCCATCATAATCAATATTATTTTTTTTTAACATGGTAAGTTCTTTAACCAGATCTACTGGATCAATAACCATGCCATTCCCTAATACACATTTACAATTATCTGTTAATATCCCTGATGGGATTTGATGTAAAATTATTTTATGATCACCTTTATATACTGTATGTCCAGCATTAGCACCACCTTGAAATCGAGCCACCATATTTGCTTCTTTACTAAGTAAATCTACGATCTTCCCTTTTCCTTCATCACCCCATTGTCCGCCAATTACTGCAGTTATAGACATATTAACCTCTCAATTTAAATTTTCATAAAAAAACTTCGACATTCAATTCGAAGTTTTAAAATACATAATTAATACAACTTTATTATTTTTTATTCTTTGCTTTTTTGTCCAACATTACAATAACAGGACTTGCAATAAACATAGAAGAATATGTACCAATAAATACTCCAACTATTAAAGCAAAAGCAAATAAATGTATCACTTCCCCTCCAAAATAGAATAAAACCATAACCACAATTAAAGTAGTAAATGATGTTATTATTGTTCTACTTAATGTTTGATTTAATGAAACATTAATAACTTCTTCTAAAGTTTTCTTGATATGTTTTGGAATATTTTCTCTTATTCTATCAAATACTACTATTGTATCATTTAAAGAATAACCAACAATAGTTAAAAATGCTGCTATTATTGACAAATCAATTTCATATGATAATAATGAAAAAATACCTAAAGTAATTAACACATCATGAATTAATGCTAGAACACTGCCAATAGCATAATAAAAATCAAATCTAAAACCAATATATAAAAGAATCATGGATAGAGCTAACGCAATTGCTAAAATAGCATCTGACTGAAGTTCTTTTCCAATTTTTGGGCCAACCGATTCAATACGCCTAATAGTGAAAGATTCATCTAAAATTTTATTTAATTTTTCAGAAATTTCATTACTTGAATCAGAAGTTTGCATCTTAATTAGTACCTCCTTTGGACTCCCAAATTCAACAATTTCAGTATTTTGAAAACCACTTTGCATCAACTTCAATCTAAGATCAACAATTTCAATTTCCTCATCAAACTGTAGTTGAGCAATTGTACCACCAGTAAAATCAATAGACAATTTTGGACCACCTTTAATGATCAATGAGGAAATACCAATAATAATAAAAATAATTGACATTAAAGCCATTATTTTACTTATTCTCATAAAATTAAAATTAGTATTTTTCATTAACTTCATAATCAAATACTCAAATCTTGGCGTGTTTTTCCTGAAGTAAATAACATAAATATAGTTCTTGTTACAAAAATTGCCGTAAACATTGAACATAATATCCCGCTACTCAATGTCACTGCAAATCCTTTAATAGGACCAGAACCTATATAGGCTAAAACAAATGCAGCAATCAAAGTAGTTACATTAGCATCTAAAATAGTAATAAAAGCACGTTCATATGCTGAATTTATGGCTGCCCTCACTGTCTTACCCACATCTAATTCTTCTCTTATTCTTTCAAAAATAATTACATTTGCATCAATAGACATTCCAATTGTCAGTATTAAACCAGCAATTCCTGGCAGTGTCAATGTCGCATTAAGACCAGCTAAAATTGCCACTATAAAAAATAAATTCAATAATAATGCAAAAGTAGCTAATAATCCAGAACCTTTATAATAAATAATTATGAAAATGATAATCATCAACAATCCCAACAACATTGCCTTCCTTCCAGAATCAATAGAATCGCTTCCAAGTGATGGACCTATAGTACGTTCTTCAACAATTTCTACAGGTGCAGGTAATTCACCTGCACGCAAAACATTGGCAATGTCTTTAGCCTCATTTACATCAGAAAAACCTGTAACTTGCGTTTGACCAGTAGGGATTTTATCCCGAATGAATGGTGCCATATAAACTTTATCATCTAGTACAATGGCAACTTGACGATTAATATTTGCACCTGTAAATCGACTCCACCTTTTAGTTCCTTCTGGATTCATTGACATATTAACTATCCATTGCCCAGAAGATTCACTCCCAGCACTACCCATTCGTGCTACTGGCTCACGCACCATACCGCCTGTAATCTCAGGGTTTGAAGCTACATAATATAATTGCCTATACTCAATAAATTCTCCAGTTTCATCTTGAGCAACCTCAAATTTACTACCCCACAAGAATTTACCTTCTCTAGGAATTATAGCTTTTACCTTAGAAGTATTTAAAATTTTCTTGACAATTTCATATTCACTAGAAATAACCCCAATACCACCAAGGACCCCTCTAAGATAGCCTGAAAAAGGCTTCTCCTTCAATACCTCTTTTGCTGTTGAATTATCTTGACCATATTGATTTACAATATTTTCTTCAAAAAATATATCTTCTGAATCTCTTGTAACATGTTCTTTTAATTCTAAAAATTCAAAAGAATCATATAATGAGTCAACCATTGACATATCCGCCAGCAAAAATGAGTCAAGTTTATCTAATACTAATTCCCATTTATTATTTAAAACTAAAGCAAACTCTAATGATGCAGTTCTTTGAATTAAATTTCTTGCTCTATTTGGATCAGTTATACCAGCTAATTCAACAATGATTCTATTAGCTCCATATTTTTGAATTGTTGGTTCAGAAACGCCAAACTCATCAATCCTATTTCTTATGATTTCCAATGAACTTGACATGGCATTATCTCTTTGAACCTTTAGCTCCTGTATTACAGATAGATTATCTCTTTGGGACGCTAAATTTGTATAATATCTAAATAGATCGATTTCTTTTTCAATAGATAAATTTAAAAATTCATCAAAAAAATCTGATTGATTATTAAAGGATGCATTTTCCGCAAGACTAATAAGATCACTTAATTCAATAGGAGTTTTGGTTGCTATTTTTTCAACAAGAACAGGCACGTTAACTTCAAGAAGAACATACATTCCCCCTTGAAGATCTAAACCTAAATTAATGGCATCACCCTTTAATTCCTTTAAAGCATTTATATCAAATTGTTTTTTTTCAGATTCATTCAAAGAATAAAACTTATACGTTGGCCAAACCAAATATGCTGCTGCAATAATTGCAAAGCCTATTATTAGCCCTCGATATTTAATGTCTTGAAGCAATTTATTTATTTAATTGATTATTGGATAAAATGTATGCCAAAATATATTAAGAAAATTTAAAATTTTATTTTTTTAGATAAAAGCCATGTTTTATGTTTTTAAAAAATTATTTTGGTAAATATTTTGAAATCCCTCTATAACTACCAATTAATGCCAATATGATGCCAAATAATATATTTTGAGGCAAAAGAGCTAAAGGGTCAATTAATGGTAAAGGCATGAATAATTCAAATAAATATTTTTGAAAAGAACTTATGACATATAAAAAAAATAAAGAAAACCCTGCTCCACATAATCCTTGAATGATCCCTTCAATAACCAATGGAAAACGTATGAAACCATTAGTTGCTCCTAAAAGGTGAAGAGTCTCAATGGAATCTTGTTTTGAATGTATGATTAATCTCATTGTATTTGATACTAAAGTAACTGATATCATAAATATTGCAATACCTAAAACAATAAAAATACCAAATAGATTTTCAATTACTGAATCTATTCTAGATATGATACCCTGTTGAAAAGATGCTAAATCAACCCCTTCCATTGCTCTTATTTCTTGAACTATTTTTTTCATCCTATCAGCTTCTCTATAATCTTCAGCTATTTCAAACCGCCCCCCCATTGGCAAAGGATTTTCATCAATTATTTCTTCTATTTTTTCATTGAAAAAAGAATAAAATAATTCAGAAGCTTTGTCTTTATCTATAAACGTACCTTGCTCTATCCCTTCTAAAATTAATATTGTATTAAACAAATCTCTTGATTTATCTAAATCATAATCTTCATAAAAGAATACTTCAATACGATATTTAGATTTAAACTTATGAGAATAGCCAAGCAAATTATCATAACTCAAATATGCTAAGCTAAATATAATCAATACTATTCCTATGGTAATTGAAGAAATCAATGCAGGAATTTTTGCCCTCAAAAGTGTTCTAATACTTTCAGAAAAAAGAAAGAAAAGTTTAGTAAACATTTAAATTACAAGACGTCCTTCATTAAGCTCAATAAAACGTTTTTTTCTTGGCTGAATCAATGGGAAATTATGCGTAGACATAAGTATTGCTGCTCCAGATTCTGTTGCAAGCTCCAATAAATCCAGGATTTCATCAGATACAATAGGATCTAAATTTCCTGTAGGTTCATCTGCTAAAATAACTATCGGGTCTTTTACTAATGCTCTTGCTATAGATATTCTTTGTTTTTCACCTCCACTTAATTGATCAGGATAGTTTTTTTGCCTATTTGTCAAACCAACTTTATCAATTATTTCATGTACTTTATGTCTAATATGTTTATTTTTTACTCCTTCTATTTGCAGTGGAAGAGCGATATTTTCATAAACCGTTCTATCTTGAATTAATCGATAATCCTGAAAAATCATGCCTATTTTTCGTCTAAACTTAGGAATAAGTCGCTTAGGAGTTTTTCTTATGTCTTCACCATTTATATATAAACTACCATCTGTTATTGGAACATCTTTATAAATAGCTTTTAATACTGTAGATTTTCCAGCACCAGTAGGGCCCATCAAAAAAACTAATTCACCCTTAGGAATATGAAATGTAAGATTAAAAACTCCAATATCATTAGCATAAGTTGCTGTTACATTTTCAAATTTTATCAAATTCCATCCTAAACTTTAGAAAAATTAAAATAAATAAATATTAAATATGAAATCATTAATAATAAACCTAAAAAATGATTTATTCCATTTTTTAGTTTAAACATGATAAATATAATTAAACTCAATGAAATTAAAAAAAATGATTGAACAGAAATTTCATTAAAAGTAACAGGGATATTTCCAAACAATATTGCTAATCCCAAAACAAAAACAATATTCATTATATTTGAGCCAATCACATTACCTATTACAAATTCATTTTCTCCATGTTTAATTGATGCAATACATGCTGCCAATTCAGGCAATGATGTACCCAGTGCGACTATAGACATGCCAATTATCAAATCAGATACACCTAAATAAGTAGCAATGCCTTTTGCCCCTTCAACAAAATATGTAGCACCAAATGAGAGCCCAATCGTACCTATCAAAATTTGCAAAAATAATGTTTTATTACTAATTAAAAATATTTCTTGACCTACATCATCTATTCTATCAAAATTAATTAAAAAAAATAAATAAATACCTAAGATTAAAAGGAAAAACATACCTTGCCACAAGAAAAATCCTCCTATCATTATAAATACAATTGGAAGAAAACTAATCAACAAAAAGAAATACATGTCATAGCGTATTTTTGAGAATGAAAACTTTACTTCTGAAATCAATGCAGTTAGGCCCAAGACCAAACCAATATTAGTTATGTTTGAACCCATCACATTACCTATGACCATACCCTGATTTTGCTTAATGTTAGCTACAACACTCACAAGTAATTCCGGCAAACTTGTACCTAAGGCGACAACAGTAATGCCTATAATTATAGGAGGTATTTTAAATTTTAATGCTAATTGTTTGCTACCCTTAACTAAAAATTCTGCACCATAATACAATAGCACACAACCAACTAAAAATTGAAAAATATCAACACTCATTTATTTTGTATAGCCCATTTTCATTAATATAATGATTCACTTTAGAGGTTAAATCAGAAATAAATAATTCTCCATTATTAATTTTTTTTCTAATATTTTCAGAAGAGATATTGATTTTAAAATCTTCAATTTTCATAATGTCGATATCTTGATTTAAAATAAATTTTTCATCAAATCTATTAAATACGATTATTTTAACAGAATTTAAAATTTTTTCATAATTTTTCCAATTTTTCAATGAAATAAACTGATCATGCCCTAATATCATAAATAAACAGCAACCAGGATATTTCTCAATCAAATATTCAATGGTATCATATGTATAACTAGGCCCATTCCTATTTATTTCCCAATCATCAATAGTTATTTTATTTTCAAAATCATTAATTAATAATTTCAACATTTCAATACGATGAATTTGAGAGGCTATTGGCTTATTTTTTTTTAACGGGGATTGATTTGCAGGAATAAGAATAAAATGAGCCATATCAAACCTATTAAGGCATGTTTCTATTATTTTCAGATGACCTAAATGAGGTGGGTCAAAGCTTCCTCCAAAAAAATAAATATTCATTTGTATAATTGATAATAATGATGAAGTTTTAAGCCAGACTCAGTCTCTTCAAATAAAGAAACTGCAGTTTCATATTTTTCCGATTGTAAAAATCTATCTTTTTCAGTTTCTAAATACCTTCTAGCGCCATTACGATTATCATTCAATATATGAGTAAAAATTATTCCAATTCTTGCCTCATCTGCAAAATCAGTATCATAATAATTATTTAAAACTGATCTAAAATAAATAATAGCTGATTCATACTCTTCTAATTTCAAATAAAGACGTGCAACTTCATATTCTTTTTTTGCTAATTTATAACGTAATTCTGTAATTGAGCGCTCTGCATGTTCAATGAAAATAGATTTAGGAAAATCTTCAATAAACATTTGTAATTGCTCCAACGCTCTTTTAGTCTGCTTTTGATCTCGCTGATATGAATTAGAGGATGAAATGGCACATTCACAAATCCTATAACGCGATTTTTCTATTTTATCAAAATCATTGCTAAACCTAATATATCTATCATAGGAAACCCATGCCTCATCATATTCTTTGATTTCAAAAAGACACTCACCCTTATAAAATTGAGCTTCATTTGCTAACTTTGAACCCGAGTCACTCTTAATTATGTAATCAAATTCATCCCGCGCTCTAGAAAATTTTTCCTTATTAAAAAAACTCATGGCTTTTTCGAAATTGGATGAAAAATCTTGATCTATATTGACTGATTTGTTTCCACAGCCAAAAAATAATAAAATAAATATTCCTATGAGAATTTTTTTCATCTTCATTTCCAATTTAAAGTTAATTTAATTCCACCTATGCCTGATCTGTTTTTTAAATCTGGATATAAATCTAAATTCATTAAATATTTGGACTTTGACATTTTTGATAAAATCAATATGTCAATCATGCTAACAAAATGATTAATAATCATATAACTTCCAACTCTTTCAGATCTAATTTTAAATTCATTATATGCTGACCATTCATCTTGATATGAATTTTGTTGTGGTGAGGTTATTAGAGAATTATTATTATTTGTTTCTGACACAACAGCAGCATCAAGAGCATCATCCCAACCAGCAAAATACATGGAATATTTTTGAATTCCTTCATAAAAATGATGATCTAATATAAGTTTTGCATCCACAACATCTAAGGCTACAGAGATGTCTGCAACATCTACATTACATTCTCTGCTTTGAGTGTGATAAGATTGATTCAAATCTGAAGAGATATCACATAATTCCATATAAATGGGTTTAAATTTATTTTCACTACTTGAACTAATAATTTCATCATCATATGTAAATTTAACACTATGGCTATGATCCCAAATGTCTGGATAACAATAAGGTGCTTCATTACATCCTACTCCCTCATCAGTATCATTAATAAAAACTCCCCTAACTTCATTCCATGAATCTACTGTCCCATCGAACCAGCTA
>MDTE01115780.1_pt1 | contig 16459 bp, 20 predicted proteins | sample 811231 | NCBI WGS metagenome assembly MDTE01 (sample SAMN05326651, study PRJNA326480) | marine metagenome | isolation source: seawater | place: Indian Ocean: Red Sea | collected 2010
AATATGCCCACCAACTTCCAAGAGTGATTCCAAGGGTTAGAAATGCCCAAGCAATAAGTGAAAAGTTTTTAATTCTAGCTACAGGATACTCTGTGAAATCCTGCTTTATTAAGTAGGCAGAATTGAAAGCAAAGGCAATAATAAAACCAACATAGCCCAGATAAAGCATCGGGGGATGAATAGCTAATGCAGGGTCTTGTAAAACAGGATTTATGTCATTTCCCTCAAATGGAGATATTGGTAATAACCTCTCAAACGGGCTCGAAACAAGTAGTAAAAAAGCTAAAAATAAAAATAGAATTAGGCCAATAATGCCAAGCGTCTCAACATATAAATCTTCTTTTGAGTTATAAAATAACCAAAAAATAATTCCCCATAGTCCTAAAAAAACGATCCATAAAAATAGAGAGCCCTCATGAGCACTCCAAATGGAAGAGACTTTATAAAAGCCTGGTAAATTTGTATTGGAATGTGAGGCAATATACCTCATAGAAAAATCATCTGTTAAAGCAAGGTAAACAAACAAAGAAAATGAAAGAAATAATGATAGTACTGCTACAAAAAATATATTAGGAACAAATCGTTGCAACGAGGAAGAGCTCGAATACATAGGGATCGATAATAAAAAAACAGCAAGAAATATGAGTCCAGAAAGAAAACTCAAAAAATGTGAAATTTCTCCAATCATGATGAATCCAAGTCTAAGTTTGGTGGCATATAATTTTCATCATGTTTTGCAAAAACTTCCTCAGCATAAAACACTTCATTATGCATTTTTCCGAGAACCACAATTCCCTTGCCCTCCCTAAATAAGTCAGGAAGGAGTCCCTCATAACTAACTAAGATAGTCTCTTTAAAATCAGTAATCTCAAAAGAAATTATTGAACCATTAATTGAAAATGAGTTTTCCTTGACCATGCCTCCTAATTTTACTCGTCTACTTGATGAAATATTCTTAGACTCATCGTTCATTAACATTTCTGACGGTGTGAAGAAATAGTCCAAATTTGAATTAAGTGCATATAAGATTGTACCAACACCTAGAGCAGAGACTAAAACAATGCTCAAAGCTCTAATTAACCTTTTCTTTCTATGCTCTTTCATTAATTATCTTTAATCTGAGAAAAAGTTTTTATTTCTTTCACCAGTCTATTTATTCTGAGAGCAAAATTTAAAATCAGTAATAATAAAGTTGTAAAAAGTACAATGACCACTATCCATACATAGATGCCATGACCTCCCATAAAAAAAATTTCACTTATGGATTGAAAGTAAAACTTCATAGTGACTTCACCCAAGATTTTGATTGCTCTCTTAAAAGAATTTCATAACGAGATGACAAAATGACAATCCCCATAATTAAACCAAAGAAAGAGAAAATTGATAAAAACAGAGGGGCTAACATTAACGGATCAATAGAGGGAGCATCAGTAAGTGTTATTGATGCTGATTGATGGAGTGTTGACCACCAATCAACCGACTTTTTTATAATTGGAATGTTTATGACTCCTGCTAAGACTATTATTGCAAAAAAACGGTCAGCTTTTTCATAATTATTAAATGATGAGTGAAGTGAAATTAATCCCAGATACATTATAAGTAAAATCAATGTCGATGTTATTCTTGCATCCCATTGCCACCATGTTCCCCATGTTGGAATTCCCCATATAGAGCCAGAAAAAAGAGCAAAGAAAGTGACAGCTGCACCTATGGGGGCTATTGATTTAGCAACATAGATTGATAATTTCAATCTCCACACTAAAAAAATAACAGAGCAAAATGCCATAATTAAAAATAATATTTGTGATACGAAAGATGCTGGGACATGCATAAAAATAATTCTATACGAATTTCCTTGAACATAATCTTCTGGAGTGAAGAGCAACCCCCATGCCAATGCAAAAATATAAAGCAATACAAAAATAAGCAAGAAAGGATTTTGAATCTTAGTAGCAATCCTAAAATAAGACTTCGGAGATGCAAATTGATGAAAAAATTTCTTTAACACTAAATTTATATAAGGTTTTTTAATCTCATTCCAAATGAATTTTTAAAATATATGAGATTACAAAAGGCATTAAAGGACCACTTATAAGAGAGCATCCCAACAATAATAGAAGAAAGTTTGAGTAATCTAATCCTAACAATGCAGCAGAAAGCATTTTTCCTAAAATAATTAGGACTGGAAATAATAATGGGGTGATTATCAGCAAACCTAACAATGAGCCTCGCTTTAAACTAACAGCATTCCCAAAAAAACAAAAATTAATAAAAATAAAATTGCTCAAAAGAAATGATAAAAGAGAAACTAAATTTAAATTAGTCATAGCAACAGCTGACTGAAGAAATAACCATGATATAAAACTAAGTGGTATACCTATTAAGAGAAAAAAAGAGGTGACTTTTGCAGAAACATAATCACTAAAATTATAGGATTTAAGAAGGTGCTGCTCCATAGAGCCATCGTCAAAATCTTCAAGAAAGACCTTCTCAGTTGATAACATTATTACAAGTAAAGATATGATCCATAAGAAGGAGAAAGTAGTTTGATGGGAAAATTTAGTGTCTATGTCTTGGGTAAGAGGAAAGGCAACCAAAATAAGAACAAAAACTGATAAGGGTCCTAACCAAGAGCGAAGTTGTCTTACCATTTTGAACAATTCTTTAAAAAAAAGTCTAATCATCCAAACATATCTCCGAATATGGTAAATCAACATCAATATGTGAAGTAATGACTGCCGATTTTCCAGTTTTGATATGATTGTATAAAAATTTTTCTAAAAGTTTTTTTGAATCATCATCAAGTCCAACAAAAGGCTCATCTAGCAATAGTAATCTTGCTTCTGAAAGGATGACTCTTGCTAATGCTAGTTTTTTTTGTTGTCCATACGATAGATTTCCAACTGTCTCAGACATGAGATCTAGGAGAGATAAATCATTTAAGACTTTTAGATTTTTATTATTTAATTTTAAATCCATTAGATATAAATTATCTTTCACAGACAAATAGGTTTTGAGTCCATTTTTATGACCCAAAAATTCAAATCCTTTTTCTCCGAAACTAAATTCTTTTTCAACAAAACCTTTTTTAGGAGGAGTTATCCCAAGCATGATTTTCAGTAAAGAAGTTTTACCAGAACCATTAGATCCAGAAATACGAATCAACTCCCCCTCTGAAATTGCAAAAGAAAGATTATGAAATAATTTTTTGTTATTTACAGAAAATGAAAGGTTATTTACTTTTATCATTCTTAGGTTATTTTTACATCCTTTGATCTAATTATGAGAGCAGGTAAAGTTTTTTGGGGATCAATACGAGAGTAAAGTCTTTTTGCTATTTCCTCAAAAGGCATCAAGTTTATTGCTCCGATACCACCTAAAGAAAAATATAAATCTTTAGAAAAAAAGATTCCCTGCTCGAGACTTGGTATATGCCTCAAAAAGGTATTTGCTTTCTTTAAGTGTTGTAAAAAATTTTTTCTTCTGCTGTTGAATGCAAACCAACCCCAAGATGGTTGATTAATAAGTGCCATTTTTTTGAGAGTTTTTCTTGCACTTTGAGTTGGTTGGCAACCAGGAGGAAGCAGAATAATAATATTTCCATCCGCATTGGCAATTAACATATCGAGCATAGTCACTATTTCTTCTTTATGATTGAAATTAAGAGGATGGACAGATTCATGAGTGTCAGTCTTAAAAAAACTAAGTTTTTGGAGTCTTTGTTCGGAGCCCAAAATAATAAAATTTAGCAAAATCTTATTCAAGCATCTACTTTATCTAACGCATTTGAGAGATCTTCAAGGATATCACCTATGTGTTCAATCCCAATTGATAATCTAACATAACCCGGTGTAACACCTGCATTCAAAAGCTCATCTTCATTTAACTGACTATGAGTTGTGCTTGCTGGATGAATTGCTAAGCTTCGTGAATCTCCTATGTTTGCAACGTGATAAAACATTTCAAGGGAGTTAATAAATTGTTTTCCTGCTTCAATACCACCTTTTAACTCAAATCCCATCAGTCCCCCGTTACCTTTGGTGAGGTATTTTCTAGCTCTTTCATGATAAATACCGTCAGCAATTGATGGATGACTCACTCTTTCAACTTTGGGGTGCTTTGAGAGAAAATCTGCAACTTGATCAGCATTATTAGAATGCTCTCTCATTCTCAAAGCAAGAGTTTCCAGGCCTTGAATGAACATAAATGCATTGAAAGGACTCATTGCTGCACCCATATCTCTCAACATAGTTGTTCTTAATTTCAAGATATAAGCAATAGGCCCAAGTGGTTTCACTGCCTCAGACCATACTGCTCCAGAATATGAAGGATCGGGTTCATTCAATGCTGGTTGCCTCTCTTTAAAGTCTTCCCAATCAAAAAGTCCACTATCTACAATTATTCCCCCAATTGATGTGCCGTGTCCACCAATGTATTTGGTAGTAGAATGAATGATGATAGTTGCTCCATAGTCAAATGGACGACAAATAACTGGAGCAGCAGTGTTATCGACAATTAGTGGAATACCAAGTGGTTTTCCAATTGCTGCGACTTCACCAATAGGGAAGACCTCAAAACTTGGATTAGGTAAAACTTCACCATAAAAAGCTCTTGTTTTTTCGTCCACAGCTTTTTGAAAATTCTCAGGATCTTTTGGGTCAACAAATCTAGCTTCGATTCCCATATCAGCCATAACATTTTTAAATTGATTATAAGTACCCCCATAAAGATGAGATGAAGTTACAAAATTATCTCCTTTCTTACATAAATTTTGAATAGCATATGCTGCTGCTGCCTGCCCAGAAGCAACAGCTACTGCTCCTACTCCACCTTCAATAGCAGAAACTCTGTCTTCTAAGACAGCGCAAGTAGGATTCATTATTCTGGAATAAATGTTTCCTAATTCTGAGAGACCAAAAAGATTTGCAGCATGATCACAATCATCGAATTGAAAGCTTGTTGTTTGATGAATAGGAACAGCAACAGAGTTTGTATTTTCATCTTTGCGCCAACCAGCATGAAGACCGATAGTTTCTGGATTAGTGTAGTTTTTTGTCATAGTTTTTCTCTAAAAGTAAAAAAAAGATATCTTAAGAAATTGTTAACTTGATTGTAGATTATAATCTTTATAGTAGAAATAATAAAAAAATTGATGATATTTTATAAACTTTAAGTATCATAGTGTTTTAAATTTAATTATGGCAAGAAAATACGTAAATTTTAGAGTCGGTGGTTCACCTTATAAGGATACAGATGCCTATACGGTTTGGACTAATGACCTACTTCAAAAGGTTATTGCCTCAAAAACTATAATCCAACCGGGGCAAAGTACAGATGGACACAAATTAATTGATTCCGATGTTGTATATGTAATAGTCAATGGAAGAGGCACAATGGAAGTTATTGAGTACATGAATACCGAAGAAGGGCATGGTGGAGATCCATCTTATGGAGTTGAGCATCAAGATTCATATGATCTTGCAGCTGGTGATGTAATTTTGGTGCAATCAGGAGATTTCGTAAAAGTTATAAATAAGTCAGACCATGATCAACTTGCTTATTTAAGAATCTTTGACCGTGAAGGTTGGCGTGATAAGAAATAAATTTCTTTTTATCTACATAATTTCATTTACTTTTCTACTTTCAAATACTGCTTTTGCCGATAAAAATTTAGAATCTCTGCTTGCTGTTCTATTCACTCAAACTTCTGCGGAGATGAAAGCATCTCAGTTACAAACTTTCCAAACTGCAACAAACCTTCTTGATGATGCCTTAAAAGATTCCTCATGGACTGCTATACCAAATAGTTCTCCAAAAGATAAGCCACCAGCTATTATTTTAGATGTTGATGAAACTGTTCTTGATAATAGTTTTTATAATGCAAGAAATATTATTGACGAAACAAATTATCCTGAAAATTGGTCAGATTGGGTATTTGAAGAGAATGCAAAAAAAATTCCTGGATCACTCGAATTCCTTAAGATTGCTCAATCGTATGGGATAAAAATCTTCTATGTTACAAATAGAGCTGCTGAGTATGAAACTGCGACTAGAAACAATTTAAAAAAACTTAATTACCCACTTGATGATGATGAAGATGTTTTACTAATGAAAGGTGAAAAAGGTTGGGAATCCAGTAAAGAAAGTAGACGCAATCTGATTGCTAAAAATTATCGAGTTTTGATGATATTTGGTGATAATTTTATCGATTTTGTTGAGGTTTCAGCTACATCTGCCAAACAACGAAAAAATCGTGTCGAGGAATATTCTGATTATTGGGGAGAAAAGTGGTTTATGTTACCGAATCCAGTATATGGCTATTGGGAAAGATCTCTTTATGAATTTCAAAATATTTCCGAAGAACAGAGAACAAAAAAGCGTTTAGAATTACTTGAAATCAATTGATTTTAACTTCTGCAAATATTGGTAAATGATCAGATATGCCCTTTTGTGTAGCAAATCCATAGCCAATGGGCTTACCACTTTTGACATCACTATTAATTGCATTTTGAATCAAGCGAATATTACTAAAAGATAGATTTCTTTTTTTAGCTATCATTATTGCATCAAGAAAAGACCATGTATTGTCTCGAGAATAAAAGTAAGTTCCACGACATCCTTTACAACCCTCTAAATGAGAAATTGACCAGTAAGAGGAAAGTTTTTCAAAAATCTTTTCATCTTTTTCTTCATTACTTGTGACATTAAAATCTCCCAAAGCAATTACAGGGTCATTATGGGTTGATGCCAGTTTATTAAGGGTATTGAAAGCATCATATCTCATATCCACACTAAGTGATGGAGAAGGGAAATGCACCACATAAAAACGTATTATAGAATCACTTATAGCAAGTTTTACCTCAAGAATTGGGCGGGTGTCACGAGTTGATTTTGAAGTTTGAAAATCAATTTCAAAATTTTTAACTCCGTAAATTGGAAATTTACTAATTATTGCATTATCGATGCCTCGATAATCTTTTCCCTCCAAAAGAGCATAGTTGTTGTATCCAAACTCCTCCAAAGATTCAAATAAAGATTTAAGAACTGACTCATTTTCAACTTCCTGCAAAGCTACAACATCAGGTGTTGATTCCATTGCGGCAAAAAAATCTTTTATATTTTTAATTTTTCTTTGCTTGTGCTCTACAGACCAATTCATAAACAAACACTCATTTTTATATGTAGTACTTCTAATTTTCATACAACTTTTTTGATGATCAATATTTGTTTTAAGAGATGCAGGAAGATAAGCCTTGTCATCTTTACCTACATCGTCCTGATTATCAAAAAGATTTTCAACATTGAATGTCATTACAGAGAAAGTTTGCGCTTCAAGCACTGAAGTAAAAATTAAAAGTAATAATAAAAAAAATTTCATTAGTATATGTATGGCAATATAGCCTTTCTATCAGGAGGATATTCATCAAAAGTTTGAAGATACCATTTATGATTAGCTACACTTCGTGGGAACAGGTTGGCTATGGTCCAGGCAAGGAAAACTGCACCTGATGGACTCCATGTCATGACAGTCCACCCCAACCACTCTAAGATTTCCCCAAAGTAGTTTGGTGATGAAATCTTTTCGAATAAGAAACCTCTGGGAATATGGTATCCACTTCCTGAGGTTTTGCGTAAATTTATTAAAAGATAGTCTGACTTGATATTAATATAAAAACCTATAACAAAGATGATGATCCCAAAGATGAATGGTGCACTTAACAGCCATGCTGCATCATATTCCTGCAATAACAATAGCCATGCTGCTTGAAAAAGAACATTAAAAATATTGAAGATAAAAGCAAGTCCTGCTACAAGAATAGGCATTGTCTTACCTTGCATATCAGCTTGAAAGGGCCATATTAGTGTTCTATGTGTGTAATGCAGCAACCATATACATAAAAAGATAATTGTCGTTGTCGAAGTTTGCTCTTTAAAAATAAAAAATAGGTATGCTATAAAAAAAACAGATGGTGCTTCCATAACGATCCAACCTGTTCGAGCACTCATTGACGGTCCCCAATTGCTAGAAACATGTCTCCCATAAGGAGCAGTTACAAAAAATAGATAACAAAATGTTATAACGGCAATGAGGGACCAAATCCATATAAACATATAAAAGTTTGTTGCAAAAAAATTAAGAACTGCTGTCATAATTCTTTTGGGACAGGATCATTGCCCTGTCCTCCTCCAGGTCTACATCTCCAAATTCTTTTAAAACCTAGAATAGATCCATTCCAAAACCCGAACCTTTCAATTGCAATCATCGTATAATTTGAGCATGTCGGGTGATAGCGACAATTCTGACCAATATATGGAGATAAAAAGATTTGGTATAACCTAATTAGTTTTATTGCTATAAACTTCATTAATCGTGATGTGGAGCTTTAACTTCTTCTGAGATAAATTTCATAAAATTTTTCAATGACATTTCTTGTGTTTCCGAATTTCCAAGTCGTCTGATGTTTACGGATTGATCTTCAATCTCTTTTTTTCCTAAAACTATGACCATGGGATTTTTTTGTGCCATATGATCTCTAACTTTGTAACTAATTTTTTCATTTCGTTGATCCAATCTATAACGAATATTGAGCTGATCAAAATTGGATGCGATTTCTTTAGCGTACTCATTTGCATCATCCGTCACGGTAGCTATCACTACTTGAATGGGTGCCAACCAAATTGGAAGATTCCCTTTATAGTTTTCTATTAAAATTCCAATAAATCTTTCAAATGATCCTAAAATTGCTCTATGCAACATCACAGGATAATGTTTATCTCCATCCTCCCCAATATATTGAGCATCCAACCTCTCAGGAAGATTAAAGTCAGCTTGCAAAGTTCCGCATTGCCAACTCCTACCCAATGCATCAGTTAAAACAAAATCAAGCTTCGGACCATAGAAAGCTCCATCTCCTTCATCTATGTCGTAAGCATAACCTAATTTTTCTATTGCACTTTGTAGAGAATTTTCAGCTTGATCCCAAATCTCATCACTTCCAACTCTAATCTCAGGACGGGTCGATAACTTAATTTTAAAATCATTAAAACCAAGATCTTTGTATATTTTTGATAACAGTTTAATAAATAAATCAGTCTCACCTTCAATTTGAGCTTCTGTACAAAAAATATGTCCATCATCCTGGGTGAAGCCGCGAACACGCATCAATCCATGCATAGTCCCAGACGCCTCATAACGATGGCATGATCCAAATTCGGCATATCGCATCGGAAGCTCTCTATAGGATCGAACTCCTTGATTGAAAACCTGAACATGACATGGGCAGTTCATTGGCTTTAATGCATTTGTTCTTTTCTCATTAGCATGTTCTTCATCTATCTCTGTTATGAACATGTTTTCTCGGTATTTATCCCAATGTCCAGATTTTTCCCAAAGTTTCCTGTCAACAACAAGGGGTGTCCGAATTTCATGATATCCAGATTCTTGTTGTCGAAAGCGAATGTATTCCTCAAGTTTAGTGTAAATTGTCCAACCACGTGGATGCCAAAATACCATCCCAGGTGCCTCATCTTGAAAATGAAATAAATTCATATCTTTACCAATCTTTCGATGATCACGTTGTTCTGCCTCCTCTAAATTTGCAAGGTATTCATCCTGTTCCTTTTGATTTCGCCAGGCTGTTCCGTAAATACGAGTCAACATTTCATTTTTTGCATCCCCTCGCCAATAAGCACCAGAAACTTTAGTTAACTTAAAAGCCCCTATGAAACCTAAGTTAGGTAAATGTGGTCCTTTGCAAAGGTCTATGAAATTTGAATCATCATTCGTATAAATTTGAAAGTCATCATCTTGGTCTGCATCCTTGATGATCTGTTGCTTGTAAGTTTCATCTAAATTGGCAAAAAGTTTGCTTGCTTCTGACTTCGAATGCAGTGTTTTCTTTACTAATGATCCTTTAGCAACAATATCTGACATTTTATTTTGAATAGCTTGCAAGTCCTCTGATGAAATTGGATCCTCAAATAAAACGTCATAGTAGAAGCCATTTTCAATGGTGGGACCAATGGCGAGTTTTGCAGATGGATATAAGTTTTTCACAGCAGCAGCTAAAACCTGTGCAGCAACCGTATGTCGCATAATTTCAAGACCATCTTCTGAATCAATTGTGATAATAGAAACCTCTGCCTTGTCAGGCAATGGGTCTAATAAATCCTTCTGCGAACCATTTATCCATGCAGCAACTGCACTCTTGGCAAGATTTTTTCCAATATCATTTGCAAGATCAAATGCATTAGCACCATCTGGGAGTTGTCTTGAAGAACCATCTGGTAATTTAATTTCCATAACCTATTATATTTTAATTTTACAATTTAATTAATCTTGGATTTTTCCAGATTGATCAAACTTTGAGAAAAAACTCCATATAGTTGAAGCTGCTGAAATATCATCATCAACCCCAGGCCATTCATGCCCAAAGTCTTCTAGCAAATATAATTCAACATTAACAGCATTTTGACAATCTGAATATATTTCGTGATATCCACCACCATAGCCATCATTGTTATTATCTTGAATTGAAAATGTCTCAGGAACTGGATCACAATTATTGTATTGTGTCCAAAATTCAATTGATTCAGGTATTGAACGAAACCCGTAAGCACCATCGAATGGAATTACTGCATCATTGGCACCATGAATTTGCATAACTGCAGTTGGATGATCTGGAGAACATCCATTGTAGGTATAATCTGACATTGAACCAGTAACAGAGGCTATCGCAGCTATTTCATGGCCTAAATAGCATGCGAGATGGTAGCTCATAAAACCTCCATTTGACATACCATTTGCATAAATACGGTCATGATTAAAATCATAAGTATCTTTTAACCAATCAATAATATATTGAATAAATCCCAAATCATTAACACTGCTTCCAGATGTAAACGCACCAATATTCCAGTGAGTACCACCCTTGGTTGGATGAACAGTACCTTGAGGAAAGATAGCTAAAAAATTATTATTATCTGCCAGAGACCTATATCCAGTATATTGCATATTCCATGAAGCATAACTGCCATATCCATGCAAAGAAAAAAGAACAGATGCTTCATCGTTAAGGATTGTAGGGACATAAATGAAAAATTCTCTTTGCAATCCGTCATAAATAAAATCACAATTAAATGTATTTGAACCTGAAATAGAGCAACTTGGTTGAGTATTTTGTGCAGGAGTTTGAATTACAGGATCAACCTCTTTAGGAGTAGAAGAGCCCCCTCCACAACTTCCTAAAAGAAAGACAGAAATTATAGCTAAAGACTTTAAATAGTTCATACAATCACCAAGGATAAACATATTCATGTTTGAAATCCATATCCGAGATTGATAACCTAGAAATTTAATACGGAGAAAAAAATGGAAATATATATTATTTATGCGCTTATTCTTGCCATTCTTCAGATGTGGTTGATACCAATGACCATAGATATCAAAAACTTAAAATGGATGATGGGTAGTAGAGATGAAGCACGAAATAGCTCTCAATTGCATCAAAGAGCAGTGCGGGCAGGTGCTAATTTACAAGAAAGCTTGCCAGCATTCCTTGCATTAGTGCTTGCGGCAATGATTCTAGAGATTAATGTTGATGCAGCTGCATGCTGGTGGCTCATATTTCGAGCATTACATGGATTACTATATCTTGCAGGTACAAACTACTTAAGAACTTTAGCTTATTTTGGCTCGATAGGCTCACTTGTAGCGATGGTTATTGCCATAATGCCATAAAAAAAAGCCATGTATAGCAACATGGCTTTTTCCAAAAAATATATTGTTATTGAGCTAATGGATCTGTTAAGTATGTACCTATGTATCTAACGGCATCGTCAGAGCATTCCATAGTAGCTTCAACCTCTTCTCCAAATTGACCCCACCAATCATTTTCTCTTGCAAGTTGCCAATTAACAGCTTCATTTGCAAATGAACCAGGTGAGTCAACTAAAACAAAATCATATGGGGCTTCGTTGGTACTTCCATGAGTTCTAAAAAAAAGACGTCCACCACCTTTAGCTCCATCAGCTTTTGTTGTCTCAGCAATTTTATCCATAAGTTTAATGGCATCCATGCTTTCCTTACCATCGTTTAGTTTGCAGTAAGAATAATCAACAGGCCATGCATCACCATCTGGGGCCGAATTAGCATAAATATACTGATAACCGCGAATGCCATCACATTTTGAAACTTTATCAAACTTAGCTTGTAAAGCACTGCCATTATCAATCCAATTTTGGGTGCCGTTAGCCATGTCAGCAATACTAGGCCAATGTCCCGACCAAATATAATCAAAATCACGGTCTTGATCATATGTCTCCACTAACAAAACCGCATCATAATCACCGACATCACGATACTTATCTAAAAATCGGTTAAATTCGGCAGCTACTCGCTTAAGATCATCCATGTCTTGTCCTTCGTTAAAATTGCAGAAGTAATATTCTGCAGCAACCCATGTTCCATTGACGTGATCGTCAGCAAAAGTAAGTTCAGTGAAGGAAAAAACACACAATAAAGTTAATAGTTTTTTCATAGTAATTCTCCAAAAAATATAGAACTTAAATTCTATTTAATTGATATTAGAGGTCAAGGGTTTTTAAAACTTAATTTATGAATTTTCAACTTTCCAGGTAGTTCCCTCAGATGTATCTTCTAAGATAATACCTGCTTGTTTTAATTCTGCTCTTATTACATCTGCTGCTTCAAAGTCTTTTTGAGCTTTAAAAATGTTTCTCTGCTTAATTAAATTTTCGATCCTATTTTTCTCTGAAAGAGAAATTTTAGATTCTTTTTGAAACCATGAATCAGGATTGTCATGAAATAAACCTAGCACTTCTCCTGCAAAAATAACTACTGATTTAATTTCTTCTAAAGAAAACTTAGCTGTGGTCTTCAGAACTTTATTTAAAAAGGTTATAGATTCCGGAATGTTGAGATCATTACATAAGATAGTAGACAACTCGTGTTGAAGCTTGCTTTCTTCAAGCACCTCAATTTCAGAATTATTTTTTAAAAAATTATAGCCTTTATCTAAAAAGTTTTTTGATTGATAAAGAAGATGTTCATTCCAATCCAAAGATTTGCGATAGTGAGTTGATAGAAGAGCAAGTCTGATAACTTCTCCGTGATAATTTCCAAGAATATCGTTAATCAAAATTATATTATTTAAAGATTTTGACATTTTTTCACCATCTACAGTAACAAAACCATTATGAATCCAATACCTAGCATAATCTTCTGGATTTTCAGAATTATTATTTGCACAAGTCTGTGCAATCTCATTTTCATGGTGAGGAAAAATTAAATCTTGGCCTCCACCATGAATGTCGAATGGTATTTGCAAATTAACCTCTGACATCACGCAGCATTCTGTATGCCATCCAGGTCTCCCAAATCCCCAAGGTGAGTTCCAACCTGGTTGATTTTCGTTTGATGGTTTCCACAAAACAAAGTCCTGTTGATTTTTTTTAATATTTGAAACTTGAACTCTGCTGCCTGCAAGTTGTTGATCAAATGCTCTATTTGAAAGCTTTCCATATGCAGCATGTTCAGGAACATGGAAAAAAACATGTCCATCTTTTTCATATGCTTTGCCACCTTCTATAAGTTGTTGAATAAAATCAACCATTTCTTTCACATACTCAGTTGCTTTAGGCTGAACATCTGGAGGTAGTACATTGAGTTTAGACATGTCCTCATTGTAAATTTTAGTATATTTTTGAGTAAGTTCATCGATAGAAACATCTAACTCATTAGCAGCTTCGATAATCTTGTCATCTATATCGGTAATATTTGAAACATAAGTTACATTTGTATACTTTGCCCTGAATAATCTGACAAAAGAATCAAAAACAATTGCCATTCTGGCATTGCCAATGTGAGCAAAGTTATAGACTGTTGGTCCGCATGCATAAATGCGGATATTGTTAATGTCTATAGGTTCAAATGTTTTCTTTTGATTTGATAAAGAATCATATAAAAGAATGTCGTTCATGTTTATTACTATAACTCAATGATGCTGAGTTCATTTAACTTTTCAATTAGATGTTCCATTGCTAGTCCCATTACTGTGCTCTCAAGCCCATTAATACTTAAAAAAAGGTTTCTACCATTCGACTCCAGGTGATAACATCCACAAGCACTATAGGGTTTGTCTAAGTCTAAGTAGTCCTCAATTTCTTGAAGAGATAGTTCTTTCATTACAAGTTCAGTTACATCAAAATTTGACCAAATTTCTTTTCCATCAAAACAAATGGATATTCCATTATTTTGTAAATGTTTATTTCCTGATAATGCCTGGAGATGATTGATAGCATCTTTATGGTCAATAGGTTTATCAAAAATCTTATCGTCTAAAGTGCACATATTATCTGAACCTATAACATAAGTTTTTGGATTTTCTTTGCTGACTTTTAATGCTTTTTCAGAAGCTAATCGTGTTACTTGTTTACTGATTGGTTTTCCAAAAAGCTCTTTCTTGAGGAGATTCTCATTCACATTTGACGTTACTACTTGAAACTCGATACCAGCTTGCGTGAGTAACTCACTTCGAATTCTTGATCCACTGGCAAGAATTATCTTACTCGTTGTTTTTGAAACTTTGAAAAATGTCAATAGTAAAACTTATGAACTGGTTGTAATTAAGTTCATAAACTCAGCTCGTGTGTCTGGGTTTTGTCTAAAGGTTCCAAGCATTGTGGATGTAATTGTGGAACTTTCTGGCTTATGAACACCTCTAGTAGTCATGCATTGATGTTTAGCATTTATTACTACTGCAACACCTTTGGGCTCCAGAACTTCATTAATTACATTAGCAATCTGTGCTGTCATGACTTCTTGAGTTTGAAGTCTTTTTCCAAATATATCAACGACTCTTGCCAGTTTACTGATGCCCACAATTCTCTTGTTGGGCAAGTAACCAACATGAGCCTTTCCTAAAATAGGAACCATATGATGCTCGCAGTGAGACTCTACACGAATATCTTTGACAATAACCATCTCATCATAACCTTCAACCTCTTCAAAAACCTTTGAAAGAACTTCTTTTGGATCTTTATCGTAACCAGCAAAAAATTGCTCGTAAGCTCTGACAACCCTCTTAGGGGTTTCAATTAAGCCTTCTCTATCTGGATTATCTCCAGTCCAAGCAAGCATGGTTCTTACTGCAGCTTCTGCCTCTTCTCTCGATGGTTTCTTATTATTTTCAGACATGATTTTTATTTAGGTGTGTATCTTATAAATAAATTGGAGTAATTAAAAGGTTTTCAAGCTATGAACTTTTATTTAGTTGAAGAGAATATTGCTGCTCTTGTTTTAATGCAGAATCAACATCGATGGATTCTTCCTCATTCATTATTTTTTTCAATGTTGTAATTGATCTGGGGTTGAGTGAATTAATTTTACTAATAATTTTTTCTGCATGCTCTTGCATTGCATCTTGATTTTTAAAGATTTTGCTAATACCTCCAAAATGAAAGATTTTTTCAACTGTAATTTTTTTTCCAGTTAAAACCATTTCTCTAACAACTGGTGCTGGTAATAATCTCTGCAAATGAGCATTGCCTATTAAAATATCTAGATGAATGCCCGGCATCTGAAAAAAACATCCCTCTTTTGCCAAGACAATGTCAGATGCTGATGCGATGAACAGACCAGCTCCAATTACGTAACCATGACATAGAGTAATTACTGGAACGTCACTCTGCCTAATTGCCCGAGCAGTCTTCCAAAGCAAGTCATGAATAACTTTGGCTTTAACACCCTCTGGAAGATCTTCTTTTAAATCAGCACCTGCACAAAATCCTTTTCCTTCGGACTTAATAATGATCGATCTGACATTACGATCATTAGAACATTGGTCAATATCTGAAAATAGCTTTTCTAAATCTTTTGAAGACAAAGCATTTACTGGTGGTGACTTGATTGTTATGACAGTTGTTTTATCTTGAGTTAGAGTTGAAATACTCATTTAAAACAAGAACCAACCAGATGCATCATATTCTATACCCGTGGATACAAAACCTTGGACCGCAAATAAAAAACCAGTTAACACCAATCCCAAAATTGATCCTATGACTCCGTTATGAGCAGGATAACCAAGAATTGTAGTAGGTTTGTATATTAGCTCTTTGTAATTAATAGATTCATCAACTTGCTCCAATAAAGCTTTGGCACTTTGCAAATCAGTGATGCGATCATCATGCTCACCTTTGAGTTTCAATTCCCAAATTTCTTCTTCAATAATAAAAATCTCATTCCTTACAAAATCTCGGTGTTCAGCACTTAAAGATTGAAGTTTTATGGCTTTATAAATTGAAAACAAACTTATGGAAGAAATTAAAAATCCAATTGCAACAATGACATAAATTGTTGAGATATGATGACGCATTTCGGTCCAAATAATTATATTGAGGACTGCGACGCACAACAATGAATACAGAACAAGAATTGAGG
>MDTE01050911.1_pt1 | contig 16456 bp, 15 predicted proteins | sample 811231 | NCBI WGS metagenome assembly MDTE01 (sample SAMN05326651, study PRJNA326480) | marine metagenome | isolation source: seawater | place: Indian Ocean: Red Sea | collected 2010
CCATATCTTAAGACAAAGTACCATCGGCGCTGAAGGGCTTAACTTCCGAGTTCGGAATGGGATCGGGTGTGACCCCTTCGCAAAAATTACCAGGCAACGTTTTATATTATCTAACACCTTTAAAGTAAAGGTTAGATAATTGGCTTAAAATAACATGTTATTAGTAATATAATAATTTTATTGGTTTAGAGATGTTTCAATTTTTATCCGTTCTCATCGCAGAGACAAAATCTGTATATTTTAAATTTTTAAATTTTTTCAAATATTCTTTATTTTCATCATAATTCAAATAATAATATAAAAATCTATAATCTGTAAAATGGGTTATTTTTTTATCTAAAATATTTTTATTAGCATTTTTATAATGTATCTGACTGACGTTTTTTATGTATGATCTAGTTTCCCAATATTTTACATGCTCAAAACCAGTAAAAGAATATAATAATGTCGAGCCTAAAAAAGAAATTAAAACTAAAGATGGTATAAAAATAAATTTATTTTTATACAATTCGATTACAAAAATTGAAATCAAAATTGATGAGGAAAAAGCTAGAGTAGTATTTAAATCTTGTCTAAAAAAAATAAAGGTATAAATTAAAAATGTAGCTAAATATATAAATAAAAAATTTTTTACAGGATATTTGATTTTTATTTTATTAAGGTTTTTAAAAAAAACTATTAGTAAAATCAAAAATATAGTAAATAAAATAATTATCAATTTTTGATAATTACTTAAAACATAATTTTTGAGAGTTTGAGGATTAATATAGTATTTGAAACTGTTTTCCAAAGAGTAAAGATTTAATGATGAAATTAAATTGTCAAAAACCCGAAAACTATAACCAGTTATATCTCTATAGGCATATTGAGATCTATAAAAATATACATACGTCTTTTCATTTACTTCAATTTTTTTTGTAAATCTCTCATTGTAACTCTCGCTCAGTCTCTCTTTGGCTAAATAGGATGGGTTGTTGCTACTAAAAATTAATATGATAAAAAAAACTAGCACAGGAATTAAACCTAAAAAGCTTTTAATTGAATATTTTTTTTTTAAAAATAGTAAAGCTATAAGAGTTGTAAGAATTGGATAAACAAGTCCATTTTCAAAGTTTAAACAAGATAAAATTGAAAATAAAAAATATGTTAAAAACAACAAATATTTTTTTAGACCCTTCGCTTGATAAAATAATATAAAAAAAAATATTGATAAAAAACCGGTAAAAGAATTCACAATACTAAAGTCGAAAATATTCCAAACATACGGCTTAATATGAATGCTCATATTCGTAGAGTAAAGCAGAGTAGATAAGAAAGAGACCTTATTGCAATTAGTTAATTTAAATACGATTTGAAAAACAACTAATGAGCTTAAAAAAAATATAATCGCAATTATACCGTGATAAAAAATAAAATTATCGGGCATAAACTGATGATAGAAAAGATAAAATGGTATAAAATGATTAGTATAAAGATTTAATAAATTTTCTATAGATAATGTGTTTCCTTGAATGAGATTATATAATTTTAAACCAATTAGATGCGTGTAGTCATCTGAAAAAAAGTTATTATCATAGGTTAAAAAATAAAAAATTAGGTGTATTAATCCTACAATAATTGATGTTTTAAAAAAAACATCTTTTATGAAAAAAGTTTTGAAAAAATTTTGCATTTCAACTTTGTTTAATTAAAAACTTTAGAAAAATAATATCAAATTTTTTGGTGGGCATGATAAGAATTGAACTTATGACCTCTACGATGTCAACGTAGCGTTCTACCACTGAACTACATGCCCGATGAAAAAAAATCATAATAACTTATACTTTTTTAAAAAATTGAATGAAATAAAAAAAATCGACTTGATATTTGAAAAAAAATTTAATTTTAAAAATCTTTGATTCACTTTAAAAAGATTAATTACATTATTTAATTTATTCACGGATCTAGAATTATTTGATCTTACGTAATGTGCGGATATATAATTATTTTTATATGCAATATGTCCTTTTTTTAAAACTTCGCACTTAAAAATGTAGTCTTCGAATTCAGTATTTCTAAACTTTGTATTTTTAATAATTTTCCTTTTCAACATCATGGTAGAGGTATTTATTGCTGAGTTAAGTATAAATTTACGATAATCAAAAAAATTTGTTATTTTAGTGTTTTTTAGAGATTTTTTTTTATCAAAATAATAATCTGAGAAAATAAAATTGTAATTATTTTTTTTTATAAATATTAGCTGTTTTTCGATTTTCTTTGGATACCAAAAATCATCTGAGTCGAGAAAACAAATTAAATTAGATTTTGAAAGTTTTAAACCAATGTTTCTACAATACGATGGTCCTTTATTTTTTTTTAATAAAATAATTTTTATTCTTTTTTCTTTTTTATAATTTTTTAAAATTGAAATTGACTTATCATTAGAATTATCATCAATTAGATAAAGTTTCCAAAATTTATATGTTTGATTAATAACTGACTTTATACTTTTTTCTAAGTACTCTCCTTTATTATAATTAGGCATTATAATATCAACAGTTTCTTTCATTTTTATGTTTCACTTATTAATTTCTTTGAAATAGCACTTGGTATAAATAACATTATCATAAGTTTAATTTTATTCTTATTAAAAGGATATTTTAAAATATCAAATATTGCTTCTTTATATTTCTTAGTTTTAATTAACGTACATGTATTATGGTATCTGCTCCATTCTTCAAATAGTTTTAAATTTTCTTTTTTTCCGAATGTTTTAAGCTTAATCATTTCTTTGTACCAATTATTTAATTGAATTGATTTTGTTTTATAATATTTTCTTTGCATTTGATTTTCATGCTGGCGATATTGGGCAATAGGCTGCTGCACAGCTTCAAATTTATGTTTTAACGAAAATCTAAGTACAAAATCTAAGTCTCCAAGATAATTATATTTTACTCTAAAAATATCTTTCTCTTTTTTTAGAAAACTTCTTCTAAGCATTATAGTAAGTAAGCCGACTGGGTAATTTTGTAATAATTCTCTTGTTATATATCCGGTCGGCAAATTTTCTTTAGTTATCAATTGTTTTTTTTTAAGAAAATTTTCATTATTTATTTTAAAAAATTTACCATACACTAACCCAACTTTTTTATCTTTAAACTTACTTAACTGTAACTTTAATTTATTTGAAAACCATATATCGTCTACATCAAGAAATGCAATAAATTCTCCTTTAGCTTTTTTGCACGCCGCATTTCTTGACTCATATAAACTTACTTTTTTGTGTGTGTAATAATATTTAAATCTTTTATCTTTAAAGCTTTTAAATATTTCTTCACTTTTATCAGTTGATCTATTGTTCCAAAAAATAAGCTCCCAGTTTCTGAAAGATTGAGATAAAACACTTTTTAATGCTTTTTCTAAAAATCTTTCACCATTATGACAATTCATAATGATTGAAATCGCAGGTTTTTTAGTCATTCACAATTAATTTGGAGGATATTCACTTTTACCAATTATTAAGTCAACTAAAGAGAGAAGCAATGCTTGATGAGCATTTTCTATGAGATTATATGCTTTACTTTCTATCCAAAAATTTACATCACCAAGTTTACTTAATTTATTATCTTTATCATTTCCAGTTAAAGTAATAATTTTATCAAATTTCATTTCCTTTGCTTTTTTTGCACCGTTTATCATATTTTCAGAATTGCCCCCTGCAGAAATTAAAATCACTACATCATGTTCGTCACCATAATATTCGATACATTTTTCTACCCATTTCTCGTAACCAAAATCGTTGGAAAAACAAGTAAGCAAGTCTGACTCATTGAAATTTACACATCTTATTCTGGCGTTTTTAGTTAAATCAACGCTAAAATGACTTGCAATTGCTGCGCTTCCGCCATTACCAAAAATTAATGTTTTTTTTCCAATATTATTTGCTTTAGTAATAATTTCACTTACTTTGATTAAGTCTAAAATTTTTTTATCATCAAAAGTAATAACCTTTCTTAAATCATCAAAATACTTTTGAAGATATTTTTTCTTATCCATGAATAAGCTAATTTACTGATGTTTAAGAATTTTTATTTGGTAAGTCTTATAAAAAATCTCAATTACAGATGAAAATATTAAAGTAGAAATCACGCTATATGCAAAAAATGGAATTGCTAAAGTATAGCAAGTAATAAAACCTTTTAGAGAGTAACCATACATTCCAGAAATCCAGACACCAAAATTAGTTACAATGAAAAATATTACTGCGCCTAAAGTAGCACCTGACATTCTTTTAAAAAATGTATCGGCAAAATAGTTTGAAATTATACCAATCAAAAATACACTTCCCCAGGTAAAAAAAGTTCCATAATGATAACCAATCACTAAGTCTGTGATTGCAAAACTTAAAATAACAACTGGTATATATTTTCTTCCCAAAAGAGCTGGCACATAAAAACTTAATGCTAGCAAGCTAGTAAAATTAGGAGGATGTGGAACAAACCTGCTAATTGCTAAAGCTAAGAATATACCTAAACAAATACTTATTTGTTTCATAATAGTTTAGTATATGCTTTTTAATCCAATATTAAAAGAGCGATCTAACTGTGAATAATCCCTTACAGTTTCATATTTTTCATCAAAAATATTAGTAATATTGAAAAATAAATTATAACTATCCCAGATTTTATAATTAATTGATAAATCGTTTACAAAGTAATCATCAATCCTTTCATCTTGATATGTTCTGTTTCCATTTCCATAATCTCTAGCCATATCTGACCACTTTGAATTAAGTATAAAACTTAGATTTTTATCATTAGGTGATTGAATATTTGTTTGAAGATTTACAATATTTCTTGGCACTCTTACCATTTGTTTGTTTGTGTAATTTTGATTTTTATTAGGATCATCTTGTTCTGCTCCATCATATGTAGATGTGTAAGTATAGTTCAAATTAAAGTTTAAATTATCTGAAGCATTTAAGCTTGAAATAATTTCTAATCCTTGAGATTTAACAATACCATCAGCATTTTGAGTCGTATAACTTGCTCCCGAACTGTTATTATTTTTCCATCCTTCAAGAACATTTTCATATTCAATATTAAAATAAGTAAGATCTATATTTAAACCGTAATCTGTAAAATTTTTCTCAAAACCTACATCAAAACTTTTGCTATTTTCAGCTTTTACAAATGGCAGAGAATCAGAATTAGCAGCATACACATAATACATTTCATAAAGCGATGGAAATCTAAATCCTGTACCATAAGATGATTTTATTTTAGTTAATTTACTGTCAAATAAGTATGCAAAAGTTGCTCTGTGTGCCTCTTCATTGCCAGCTACTGAATTATCATCAAATCTTGAACCAAATGTTGCATAAATATTTTCTGTAAATCTCTTTTGATAATCAAAATATGTCGAGGTTGTATAAAATGACTCCACTTTTTTACCAGTCATATTTGCATTATATCCAATTTGATCGTCTTCTCTCTCAATTCCAAAAATAATACTATTGTCTAAATCAAAATTATAATTTCCTTTATATCCATAATTATATCTTTCTCCGTAATAATTATCCTTTACTGTATTTCCACTTCCTGGTGCTGCATTATAAATTCTTTTTATGTAGGTTTGTGCAACAGATACTTCATTCTTAAATCTATCATTAACATTGTATTCTAAAGATAAGTTTGCTGAAGACTGAATGCTATCTTCTTCTTCATTATGAGTGGCTGTGGCTGTATCTATTTCTTTGTCATACTGTTTATATGTATCTGAAAATCTTAAATTACTTTTTAATTTAAAATTATTTGGTAATTCTCTACTGTAATTTGCAACTAGGGAATTATTCTTGTAACCATCCTTCTCATCGTTGTGCGTCATTGCAGACATTCCATCTGTTTGAAATCTCTCAAAGCCAACATAAAAATTATTGATATCATCTGATCCTGAGTAGCTAGCAGAATAATTTACAGTGCCATGTGAACCAGTATTTATCATTGAGTTTGTTTGAGTCCCCGGTTTCCCTTTTTTTGTGGTGATATTAATTGTCCCTCCAATTGCTCCACTACCATATACTGAGCTTTGATTTCCTTTTAAGATTTCAACTCTAGAAATTTGACTTGTTAAAATATGATTAAAATCAAAATCACCTGAAACACTTGACGGATCTGACATTTTTACTCCATCTATGTATACAGTCGAATATCTTTTAGGTAATCCCCTCAATTGAATAGCAGATGTAGAACCATGTCCTCCATTTTGAAAAAAATTTGCACTTGTGGTACCGCTAGACAATACGTCTCCTAAAAAATATTCGTTAGAATTCTTTAAAAATTCTTCATCAAGAACTACTACTGAAGTTCCTACAGTAGATGTTGATTGAGGTTTTTTACTTGGTGCAATAACAATAATCGGAATATCTTTAGAAAATAATAAACTATTGTTGCTGATAAATATGAAGAAAATTAAACTAATTAAAGTTTTTTTTAGCATTGGCTTACCTTTCATTTTAAAGAACATTAAGTTCTTGTTATTTAAAGCCACTGCTAAATTTAATTGTAGAACTAGACTTTTCCTGGCCATCGCTCAACAGCGGACTATACTGGGTGGCGCTCGGACTATAACCGTTGCAGGAACAGCAAATGAATTTCACACTTATTTCCCACCATGCATTTCAGTACATGAACTTAATAATTTAGTTATTATAATTAGTCAAGACTTTAGATCATCTCGTCTGCATACCCCTTTTTTAAATCATCTTTAATATCTGGGATATCACAGTAAGGATTCTCTACTTTTTCAAAATCTTGCGCTCCTCCATGAGGATCGGCATCAGGTTTTGGCATATATGTTTCTAAATATTCCTGTTTCAATATTTTATAAATTCTGTTTCCCTCTTCATCATTTTTTTCAGCTCGTGAAATTTCTTTCCATCTATTTTTTGGAAACTTAACATATAAACTAAAACATTTTCTGATTTCATCTATTTCATGCGGAGGATATTGAGGCATGTTTAATTGTGGTGACATAGTGTTACATTTAGTAATTGTTTTATGATCTATTAAACCCAAATCTTCACACATCTTCCTTAATGGGGTCCCATGAAAAGGAATAAAAGTATAAATGTTTGCATTGTCGGCTTCTATATGTCTATTTAGTTCAATAGTATCGAAGGCAAGTTTTTTGGTTTCAGTGGGAAATCCAGTAATATTATTAACGCTAAAAGCGATGCCATACTTGTGAGGAATTTTGAGTTTTTCTATAATATCATTATTCTTCCACCTTCTGTCTAATATTCTTGCTCTAAACTCCTCATTTCCATGCTCAACTCCAAAAGATATTCTATGTAAACCTACCTCGCTTAATTTCTTTATATTATAATCTGTTATTGTCTCAGGCCTAGTTTGCATCCAAAAAGGTAAATTTATTTCTGAATAAATTTCACAAAACTGGTCTAGCTCTTTTTTGCTCATACCTAAAAAAGTATCAGCCCAAAAATACATATATTCTACTTTGTGAACTTCCTTAAAATGTTTTAATTCTTTATGAACTAAATCCATTCTTTTTTTTCTATAGAAATTATGTCCAAGACCTTTGTAAAGTCTTGCCTGGTCTGGGGAATTACAAAACCTACAAGTAAAAGGGCAGCCTCTAATTGTTTCGACGGGAAACATTTTATAAACTTTTCCTGCCATAGGTCTATATAATCTTTTGTCCTCAAAAATTGTTGTATCTATGATGGGATTTTTATTTATGTCGACTGGCTTTGTTATAGAGTTTTTTTTAATTTCACCGTTTTTTTTAATCCAAATATTTGTAACATCAGAATAATCTTCATTTTTTTCAATTTTTTTACATAGATCTATTAATGCGTTTTCACCTTCACCGACACAGACCATATCGACTAATTTGTGTTCTATACATAAATCAGGTGCAAATGTTGGAAAAACTCCTCCAGCTATTACTGGAGTTTTGTTTTTTTTTATATAATACTCAATTCTTTCTAATAGTCTTACACCAAGTTCCCACATATCCTCGGTGCTAGACATGCCTATTAGGTCTGGTTTAAATTCATTAATTTGCTCTACGATATCATCTTCCCATTTAGTTTTTTTTGGAACTAATCCTCTTTTAATCATTTCTTTTGAAAAAGGTACTACATTTAAACCTTGTTCTTTAGTTCCGTCTGAATTATTTCCATGGTCTGTAGAATAATAAGTAGTATCAAAAACTGAAATTTTATGACCCTCGTTTTTAAGTATAGCTGAAAATGTAGCTATAGCTGGAGGCAACATATTCATCCCATAAGTATTAGGATATAAAAATAAAACTTTAATTCCCATAATTCTAAAGATTTACCCTCTTTTTTTTATAATTAAATGATACACAATGTCCAAAGCTTTTCAACTTGTAACGGTATATGTGATTTTCTAACTTAACATTATTTACGCTATACCATAAATTTGGAGATAGAAAATCAAAAAAATCACTTGAAATAACGTGTATGGCTTCTAATCCATGCTCAAGAGACTCAATAATAGTTGAAGTGTTTCCTATATGAATCGAAAATAAAGCAGTTCGATTATTCATAACTTTTTTTGAGTATTTTTTTTGTAGTTCTATTATTTTATTCTCAAAATGTTTGAATTTTTTTAAATTTTTTGTTGCAGGATGTAAACAAATTTTTAACTTACTTGGATCAAATGACTTAGAGTGATCCCTAAACAATATTTCTAATCTTGAAAGTATTTTATTAAAATTATTTATCATAATCGGTAAAAATAACTTATTAGAATAAAATGATTTTTTTCTTTTATTAAATCTTACAGATGGAATTTTTTTTATTTTTTTATTAGGCCAATTTAAGATCTTATTATAAAATTTAAGACTACAGTTGCTATGAACCATTAATTTATCCGGAGATAATTTAGAATAATTATTATAAAATGGGAATGGATTACATGTATGATCATAGCCAATAGTTAAAATTTTTTTTTTCTTAGCTAAATGAATTAGTGTATTCTGAAATGGTTGAGACTCTAAAGGGACATGGAGTGATTTTATTTTTTCAAAAAGATTATTTTCTATAAAAAAATCTCTTATAAAATTTGCCAAGAAGGAATCATAAGAAAACTGATGCAATATATTATTAATTTTAAATTTATTTCTAATAATAATTTTTAATGTGTATTTTATTAAATTAAAAAGTCCAGTTAAAATATTATCCTTTCTTGGAATTAATAATATTATATTATTATCAATTTTTTTAGGCACTTCATCCTCATGAATAAGTACCCACAAATATTTTTTATTTAAACTAGAAATTTGAAAATAACTATCTTTATATAATCCATTTTTATTAAAACTTTTCTTATTTGACCAAGATAATACAATATTACAATGACGACTTTTTTTTATTTTCTCTAAATTTCCAAAAAAATTTATTGATGAAAAATTTTTAAGATAAAAAAAATTACTTATTTGTTTTATAATATTATTTTTTTTAATTTCTGATTTAAAATTTTTATCTATATTTAAATTTGAAAAAATAAGGTATCTTAAATTTACTAAAGAACTTAATTGAACATCTACATTATTTTTAATAGATAAATTAAAGAATTCATTTTTATACGACAAAATATCTCTTCTGAGTTTATCAATGCGATTAATCATTAAGTTTTTCTAAATGTTCAAGAATTTTATCTCTATGACACTGATAAAATTTTCCTTTGAATTTAAAATTTAAATTTTTTTTAAATTTACTATACAATTGATTATTAATATTTCCGTCAGATTTCAAAAATTGTCCCCACCAAGCAATGCTATTTTTTTTCTTTTCTTTACCATTGGGCTTCCAGTCTTTAGGAAATAAATCTCTAAAAGGTGAAAACTGGTTCATCCAAGATCCCATCTGCACAATGTTAACTGATGGATGTTTTCTTTTTGCAAAAGATAATAGTTTATATAAATCTTCAGCACGTAAATATAATTTTTCTTTTTTTGAGAATTTTTTAGAACTTATCATTTGTGGATCAATAAATCTAAAAACTGGCATGTGAAGGTCTATCTTTTTATCTAAAATAGAAAAATCAAAACAACCGAACTTAGCTTTTGTATTATACTCAACTAAACTTTGGTTTTTATTAACTCTTTTTATTAAAAATGGCTTAAGTATTTTTATGCATTCATAAATGAAACTTTTTTTTGTTAAATGTGAGTAAGACTCAATCTCCTTTGAGATTTTTTTCCATTTAATTAAATTTGATTTTAAAACTCTTTTTTTTTTTAAATTATATAATGAGGTTTTTCTCAAAATATCGCATTCATGATTTAATAAATAATCAAAATTTGCTTTTTTTCTTTTGCTATAACAATAAAGAAGCATTAATTCTGTTACTTTTAATGCGTAACTTATCTGATTTTGTTTTGAAGGATGCACTACTTAGAGATATAATAATTCTGTTCTGCCCAGTCTTTAAATAATTTTAAGCCTTTTGATAAATTAAAATTCGCTCTAAATTTTAAATCTTTTTTAATTTTTTTTTGATCAGAATAGCATCCAAGAATATCACCAGGAGTTGGATTTGTTACTTTTACTTTAAGCAATTTCTCTTTTCCATATAATTTACTAATTGATTGAATAAGTTTTTTTACAGTTGTTTTTTTTCCAGTGCCTACATTATAAATTTGGTTAAAATTTTTTTTATCTTTCAATGTAAGAATTAATGCTTTAATTACATCGTCAATATATATTAGATCACGAAAACGTTTTAGACTACCATTTACATCGATGTTATTTTTATTTCTTATTAAGTCTAGAAAAATAGAAACAATTCCTTGATCAGTTCTAGATAGGTCTTGACCTGGTCCATAAACGTTAAAAAACCTCAGGATATTCCATTTGATTTGAAATTTTTCACACAATTTAATTAAATATCGCTCACTTGAATATTTGGATATTGCGTAAAATGATTGAGGATTACAATTTTCGGTTTCTGCAAGTTTTTCTTTTTTATTATTTCCATAAACTGTAAAAGTTGAAGAAAAGATTATCTTTTTAATCTTATTTATTTTAGCAAAATTAATAACGTTGATGGTACTCATTAGATTTAATTTTAAATCGGTTTCTGGAATATTATAAGATTTTGGGCCAGAAGATTGACCTGCTAAATGAATAATTACATCTGCATTTGTAATTTTAATTTTTTTTAAATTTTGAGAATTAGTAAGATCGCATTTAATATTTTTAATGTTTTGATGAACTTTTTTCTTTAAAGAATTATCTATTATGTAAATATTATATTGTTTCTTTATTTTTTCTATTAATTTGGTACCAATAAAACCAAAACCACCCGTAATAATAATCTTTTTTTTCAATTAAATAATCTCTTTTTCTTAGCTTGATTTATCTGTTTTAAAAAAGGTTTCATTACATCTATTGGACCGATACTTATATTAATATAATTATCCCATGGTTTTTGATAAGGACCTTTAACATAAATCAATTTTTTTCTTAAAAATTTAACAACCGAAGATGCCTCAGTTGAACTTCTAAATTTTATCAAAATATAATTACCATACTGTGATCTATTTTTTAAACCAATTTTATCTAAGATCTTTTTAATGTATTTTCTAGATTGTTTTATTTTTGAAATACCTCTTTTTACCATTTTAAAATTATCTAATAAGTATTCAGCTATAGCGATACTGACTGAACTTAATTCATGAGCAATCCTAGCTTTAGATAAAATTTCCATATTTTTCTTTGTTGAAATAGTATAACCAGCTCTTATTGAAGGCACTCCAAATGCTTTAGAGAAAGTTCTAAGAATAATTAAATTATCAAATTTTTTTAATAATGGTAGCGCTGTTTTAGCGCCGAAGTGATAATAAGCCTCATCCACAACTAAAAAGCACCCAATTTTTTTACATTTTTCAGCTATTTTTTTTATAAATATTAGATCAAAGGTATTTTCCACTGGTTGATTAGGATTAGGTAAAAAAAGAATTTTAGGTTTTTTTTTAAAAAATCTATCAAACTCATTTTGTTTAATATTGTAATCTTTGTTGTAACCGATTTTATAAAGATTTAGCTGAAATATATTTGAATATACTTGATACATTGCATAAGTAGGACTTAAAACTGCAATTACATCTTTAGGTTTGGTAATTAAACTAAGAAGATTTTTAATACTTCCGTCTATTCCAGATGTAATCAATATTTGTTCTTCTGAAACTTTATTAAATTTAGCAATTTTTTTATATAAATTTGATATTTCAGGATAGGTACTAAAAAAGCTAGAAGGTTTACCCTTTAATGCATTTTTCAAAAAATTTTTAGGCCAAATATCTACTTTTTCGTTTCTATCTAATCTTAACCCTTTAGCTAAATTTCTGCCTTCCGCAACTCTTTTTCTTTTTAATTTTTTTAAATGTAAGTTATTTTTAAAAATCATTTTATTAATTTTTCTACAAGCTCAAGATCTTTCTTATTATCAACAGCATGAGTATATTCAGAAATCTTTACAAGTTTAACTTTTTGGTTATTTTCGAGAATTCTCAACATATCTATTGACTCTGCCTTTTCTAATTTTGTTTCTTGAAGTGAACTGTATTTAAATAAAAAATTTCTTTTAAATGGAATAACACAAACTTGTTTAAAAAAGTAATTTTTGATAAATTTTTTAAAATGAGGAATTATTGATCTTGAGAAATAAATTGCGTCCATATTTTTATCAAAAGTTACTTTTATCGTATTTTTATCCATTAATTCTTCTTTATTTTTTATAGAGCTTGTTAAATTAATAACATTGATTGTTTTGTCGCTCAGCATTGATTTTAAGGCCTTATCAATCATTTTTCCTGAGACCATTGGCTCATCACCTTGAATCATAACAATAATCTTATATTTTTTTTTTCTTTTTTTTTCTAAAATTTTTACAGCTTCGCAAACACGGTCTGAAGCTCTATTATGTTTCTTACTAGTCATCACTACTTTTTTTTTTAATGAGGAAACAAAGTCAAAAATTTCTTGATCACACGTTGCAGTAACAATGTCATTTATATATTTACTCTTAGTACAATTATTTATAACTCTTTGTACCATTGGAATTCCATTTATTTTTTTTAGTGGTTTGCCTGGAAATCTTGAGCTTCCCATTCTCACTGGAATTACTGCTATAATGCTCATCTTAGTTTTTTTTAAACATTTTATCTATTGCCTGATTCAAGATGTAAGTATCTGTACTGTAAGGTATAAAGTTAAATCCATCATTTATATACTTTTTCAATTTTTTAAAATTAGGCTCAATCAGATGAAGACCGCAAGGCATTTTATTTTTTTTACAGCTTAATTTTATAAATTTTAACGCATTTTTAAATTTTAAGTCATTAAATTTTCCAGGTATTCCCAAAGAGGCAGAAAGATCGTAGGGACCTATAAGTACACAATCTAGATTTTTTACTTTTAAAATTTTATCTAAATTTTCTAAAGCTTTTTTGTTTTCAACCATTCCTATAATTACTGGATGAGTCTTTGAATTTATGTATGATTTAAATTCTTTGCCAAACTTATTAGATCTAGAAAATCCAACTCCCCTTTTTCCTTTTGGAGGTAGTAAATTAAGTTTAATAATATACTTTAATTCTTCAACATCCGTAATATTGGGTATTATTATTCCATCTGCTCCTGCGTCTAGAATTTGTCTACAAATTTCAAGATTTTTACTTGGAAGTCTTACTAGAGCAGCTTTGTTATTATTTGATGCTACTCTTAGAAGCTGACTTAAATCCTTTATATTAAAAATACCATGTTCTAAATCAAAAGTAAGACAGTCAAAATTTTTATGACATAAAATTTCTGCTAAATTTGGGTCAGATAGCTGTGTCCAAGAACTTATTACAACTTTTTTTAATTTTTTTCTTAACAATTTTATATTTTTTGTGTTCATAATTTTTTCATAATTAATTTACTGTATTCAAGTACATTAGATTTAAAACTTTCTTTTATAGGATATAAAATTTTTCCAGATCTAGGCTTAAAAAGTGTTGGTCTAACATCATAATGTCCCTTGTTTTTCAAATAAATAATTCTTTTTTTTGGTATTTTAAACATCATAGATAAGGTTTCAAAAAGATAACTAGCTTTAATCTTTTTAGCCCCAGTAATTACAAGATACTTATTATCGTATTTCTTAGATATTGACTGTAATGTTAGTTTTGCTGCGTCTTTAACATAAATATATCTTCTTATAGAATTTCTTGTTCCTTTATAAATTAATTTTCTTCTTTTGATGAGATTTTCTAAAATTTGTCTAACACCATTATCTGCTCCAGCTCTTGGTCCAAAAATTGAGCCAAATCTTAATATAGTATAGTTTAAATTGAATTTTTTTTTAAATTCTTCTACATAGTCTTCAGCAGCTTTTTTGCTTCTGCCGTAAAATCCACCCTCTTCTGTATTTGCATATATTGTACTAGCATGAATAAATTTTTTAATTTTGAATTTAGAAGAGGCCTCTAAAGCATTGACCGTTCCTTGTATATTGGCCTTTACTGTTTTGGTCGGATCATATTTTAAATCATCCATATTCGCAGCACCTGCAAAATTAAAAACATAATCTGCTCCCTTAATAGCTTTAAATAATCTATTTTTATCTAAAATATCACCCTCAATAAATTTTTGATTATTATTTAGATATTTAGATTTTTTTTTATCATAAATAATAACTTGAAATTTTTTCTGAAATAAAAGATCACAAAGATGAGATCCCAAAAAGCCACTACCACCTAAAACAGTAATTTTAGTCATTTTCTAAACCAAATTTGATTAAATTGACTTTTACTACCTTGATAAGAGTTTTGTAAGTAAAAATTATTTGTTAATAAAAATTTTTCAATAGTATTTAAATTATTTTGAAATTTTTTATCGACCTCGACTAAAATACTCTTTGTATTAGAGATCAGTCCATCTAAATTCTCAATTATTAAATGTTCAATACCATCTACATCAATCTTAATATGATCAGGTTTTTTTAATTTAAGCAACTCGCTTAATTTTCTAATCTCCATGGAAACTAAATTATAATTAAATACTTGCTTTAGTTGAATTCCATCTTGATTGTACAGATTTTTTTCTAAACTGGACATTGCTCCACCATAATTAATATTGGACATATTAAAAGATTTAATTTGAGTTGAATTTGATATTGCTATAGGGACAATAGTTATTAAATTTTCTAGGTTATTTTTAAATACGTTTTTAGCCAATATTTCTAAATTAAATACAGATGGTTCAAAGCTCATTACATTGATTTTTTTTTTTGCAGCATAACAACTATATAAACCTATATTTGATCCTATATCCCAAAATTGGCAATTTTCATCAAACCCATCTATCCATTTTATTGTCTCAGGTTCTTTTGTTGAAAATGTTTTTACTCTCCAATAACACAACCTATTTGGAGTATAAAAAAATAATTTTACTTTATTGTGTTCAATTTTTACATATGTATTTGAAATTTTTTCTAACAATAAATCTTTTACATATCTTCCTGCGTTAATAGAGGAAAGAAATTTTATAAAAATAGATACAAAAAAATTTACTATAGTTTTTAAATATACTTTCATAAATTAAAATAGTTTTGACAAGAAATTATTGATATTCTTTTTGTAATCGCTCGATAATATATATTTAGAATAATCTATATTTTTACTTAATTTAATTGAGTTTAAACATTTTGTTAAATTTTCTTCATCGTTAATATAATATATTGCAGAATCTTTAGTTTCTGGATTTTCTTCTGCATCACAATGTTTATATCTTTTCCATCTATCTAGAAGTATCAAAGGACACTTTGAGTTAAGTGAGTCTTCAATAACTGTTGAAGAAAAACTCAAAGTAGCAAAAATACTATTGAATGATTTAGATATTTTTTTGGTTGAAAATTTAAGATTTTTAAAAATCTTTTGTAGTATTTTCATTTCGCTGTGAGCAGTTGGATGTAATTTTACTAAAAAATTATAATCATTTTTTCTAGAAAAGCTTTCTAAGAAAAATAAATTATTTATAAATTCATAATACATTTCCACTCCAAGTAGTTGAATACTTTCTAAATCTTTAATCGTTACAGCGAAAAGTAGTTGTTTATTTTTTTTTCTATTTTCTTCTTTTTTAGAAAAGATCAAATTTCCAGAATAAATTATATCATTAAAATCTTTTTTATTATGCTCGAAAAATCTTTTTGAGATATTTGATTGTGAAATATTATATTGTGCATTTTTGCTAGTAACTGCTTCTGAAATTGTTTTCTTATAAATAATATCGTAATTATCAAAGTTTTTAGAGAGTGTTCCGTGAGGTATGCAAACGGATGGTACATTGAATTTTCTGGCTGCGTCTATAAAATAACCGGATACTCCTTTAGTAACATTAGTGAAAACAAATTTAATTTTATGTGACTTAAATAGATCA
>MDTE01167470.1_pt1 | contig 16454 bp, 9 predicted proteins | sample 811231 | NCBI WGS metagenome assembly MDTE01 (sample SAMN05326651, study PRJNA326480) | marine metagenome | isolation source: seawater | place: Indian Ocean: Red Sea | collected 2010
ACAGATTCCAACATACGTTTCTTCGACCATCTAAATCCATCACCTAACCGTGAAATAAGAATCAACATCACCGACCAACCCGTTCTTCCTACAAATGTAACTTTGATGTTGTGGACTGAATGGGCAAACGATTATGATAAAAATGGATGGCCAAGCGAAGATGAATATGTTCCGCGTCTAATGTCGAACCCAGAAAATCTAGATGCATCAGTTGGCACTTATGTTGCTGTAATTGATGATACACCAGCATTCCAAGGCGAAAAGGTCGCAGGTTATGTTGTCGGCACTGACCCGTCTGGACATCAACTTCTTGGAGGAGGGTCAGGAAATGTTGATGACCATTTGTTCATGTATCAAATTCGAAATGATGGAGTGCCAGTCGTAGATAACGATGGGCTCGAATGGGATGGAGGTCGGAGGACTTGGCTTCACCCAGGACAATCTTACGGCTTGAATGTATCATTTTCAGAAGTAAATGGAATTTCAGACATCTCTGAAGTTAGAATTGCTTTGGCTAGTAATATTCCTTCAGATAATATGGAACTTGTTTGGGATTCTACAATTAATGATTGTTTCAGTAATTCAATGCATATAGTGGTTAATTCCTGTATAGTAATTGGAGCAACAGGTAACGCTGCAGAGCCGTTTGATCAAGATTTGATGTTGAAACTGGACATAACTCCACAGTGGTCAATGCCTGATTTGGGAGATACAAGAAGAGAACCACTTGTAGAGGTTATAGATAGAGCCGGTAATTTGGATTCTGCTTTGTATCCCCAAAATAGGTGGAGATTTTCAGCTGAAATGATGATGCCAAATGATTTGGAACTTTGGGTTGAAAACGGTGCACTAACTGAAAATGGTGTTAGAGTTAATCCTAGTTCATCAATGGAATTATCTGGGCAATTATATTTCACAAAGACTCATGAAAAACCTCAGTTTGATTGTCAGATTGAAGTGAAAGTAAACGGAGTAAAGACTCATGCTAATTCAATGTATGGAAATTTCACTGCATCCATAACAGCCCCACATTCCTCTGGTTTGCATCCTATGACTTACAGTATTGATTGTATGCCTGAACAAGGCATTGATACGACAAGTCAGTCGGAAGCAGTTCTGTGGATTTTAGTTGATGGAGATGGTCCAACAGTTGTTGAATTCAATTCTCCGAGAGAGGAATCGATATTGGAACCGGCAACTCACAATATCACAGTTGTAGTTTCAGAAAATTATGGAATCGATGAAGAATCTGTTCGGATGTTCTGGTGGGTGACATATATCGGAGACAATAATCCAATTCATTCAGGATCTGTTCCTATGCAAATAAAGGGACATGAAAATTCTGGTTTGAGACTTGAGTTTACAGGATTAGTTGACATTTCTGGAATATCAGGTGATATATTGCAAGAACAAACCGTGCTAAAAGTGCGATTTGAAGGTAGAGATCAGGCTGGAAACCAGTTCTCCAAGGTTCAGAATAGCGAAAACAACCCAGCACACGTGTGGAAATTAGTAAAATATGAACCGGAGTTTTCTTTGGAAAGAAGTGGCATAGATGTGTCCAAAGCTACGATTGAAGTGGAGGAGCCGGTAGTTGTCCAAATCCACATCAGAAACGATGGTAAAAAGTCAGGAGAGGTACCTTTGAAAGTCGAAGTGTTTGATTTGAGTGGTAATTCTGAAGAGATTGCTAGTACGAGATTCTTCGTAGATGCAGAAACAGTGTCAACATACATTGTTGATTGGAAACCGTCAAGTCCCGGGATGCAGAGAATAACTGTTACCATCGATAACCAAACAGAACACACTCCATACATTGATGTTGACCCTATACAAGAAAAAGGGTTCTTGGAGGATTCAATTGGTGCAACTAATCCCTACATACTTGGAACCACTATTGTAATGTTATTCATTGGACTGATTAGTATCTTGGCTTGGATGCGATTTGCTACAGTTAAGCATAACGAATTAGAGGACGAATTCGAGTATGAATACGAAGATGAATTCGATGATATCTGAAATACAAAAGCATAGATGCTAGTATCAATTCGCTAAGATTAGGGGAGAGCCATGCCTGCTAAAATCGCCTTACTACAAGTTAATCCTCTTGTAGGCGACATAAATGGCAATAAATCTCTTGTTGAAAAAATGGCTAACATTTCTTATGAAAACGGTGCAAGTCTTGCAGTAACTTCAGAGTTAGTGATATCTGGTTATCCCCCTCGAGATTTACTACTTCAGACAGACTTTGTGCGAACATGTAGAGAAACAGCGCTCAATCTAAAAGCAAAAATCCCCGTCCTTGTCGGTACTCCACTCGATTCAGAATCAAATAGAGCATTACCTGGTAATGGCGTGGTAAGATGCGGTGATGTTCCTAGAGAGGTTACGAGAAAGCAACTCCTTCCAACCTATGATGTCTTTGATGAAGCCAGATATTTTGCTTCTGATGAAAGACCAGGGATTGCAAGAACCATCGCAGGCTTGGACATAGGCGTCACAATTTGTGAAGATGCTTGGCAGCATTCAGGTGAAACTCCTAGTGATTACAATAGTGACCCGATTTCACAAATTATGGAATGGGGCAGGCAAGGTGTAAATCTTGACGCAACAGTCAACCTTTCTGCATCACCATACCACGCAAATAAGGCGAAGACCAGGATTGATGTGGCCAGAAGTGCTGCTAAATCCCTGAATCATCCATTCCTCCTTGCTAATCAGGTTGGCGGAAATGATGACTTATTGTTTGACGGCCGCTCGATTGTTGCTTGGCCAAATGGAGATGTTGTAATAGCTCCTGCCTGGAAAGAAGGCATACTGGTTGTAGATCTTGAAGGGCCTGACAAGGTGACATGGATAGGAGATGGCGATTTACAGATAATTTCTCCAAATGAAACATTAGAATTATCCAATGATGATTTATTGGATGCAGTCACTATAGGGCTTTCTGATTATTGTAGGAAAAGCGGCATATCAAAAATTGTTCTTGGTCTGTCCGGAGGGATAGATTCTGCTTTGGCAGCCTGTGTTGCTGCCGAAGCAGTAGGCCCCTCCAATGTTATTGGAATTTCAATGCCTTCTAGGCATTCTAGTCAGCATAGCATTGATGACGCAAAAGCAACTGCTGAGGCCTTGGGCATCGAGTTTGTAATGCAGCCTATCTCAAATTTGCACAATTCAACAGATGATGAATTATCAGAATTATTGCTTTCTGGAAATCCTGTAGCGGCTGAAAATCTACAAGCGAGACTGAGAGGGTTGATTGTAATGGCCTATGCAAACTCAAACAATGCAATGGCAATAGCAACTGGAAATAAATCAGAGCTTGGTCAAGGTTATTGTACGCTCTATGGAGATATGGCAGGTGGTTATGCACCATTGGGCGATTTGTACAAAATGGAAGTTTACGAACTAGCAAAGATATACAACAAGCGAAAGGGAAAGGGTGTAGTTACAGAATCTACGTTAACTAAACCACCTAGCGCAGAACTCGCACCTGACCAGAAGGATGAGGATAGTCTACCTCCATATCCGGTATTAGACGAAATTTTGAGATTGCACATTGAATCAGGATTTGATGCAACAGAAATCGCCGAAAGAGGACATGATGAAGATACGGTAAGAGATGTTCTAACAAGACTCTCTAGAAATGAACACAAAAGATGGCAAATGCCTCCTGCTCCGAGAGTTTCTAGTCGAGCATTTGGACAAGGCTGGCGACAACCATTAGCCGCTAAACACGATTGGAGATCTTAGATTAGTATCCATTCTTCTGTAATGCTACCGTATGACCAACCAAATAGCTCGGTGCCATGTGTTGTTGTATCTGCAACAAAATACAACAAATTGGGCCCAAACCAGATTTGTCCATCAGTCCCTGATTGTAGATTACCAGTTGAATGGTCAAATACTTCTTCAACAAGGTTTTCAGTTATGTGGCAAAGAACCCCTCCGCCTTGAGAATCATCAAGTATTGCAAAAATTTCACCATCTAAAACGGTCATCATTTTCGGATTAGAGGAGGCAAAACCGGAAACAAAATCATCAATTATGGTCACGTTTTCTGAATTAGCATTGCACAATTCAATTCCAAAGATAGGAGAGTGGCATGAAAACCAAATTCTGTCATTTAGCACCACTACATCTGAGTTAGCGACTTGGAAATCATTACTCACGAGGTAGCTTGTTTCGTTTTCTGTATTGTATGAATAAAGTCCTCCTGCGCTAAAGAAAATAGAATCTGAGTTAGAGATAGGCATAATGTCATTAGAGGAAATAGCACCTGAAATTTGTGACAATCTGAGTAAATCTAGGCCGTTGCTGCTATGAAGTTCTATGCCATGAGAATCGCTTGTTGCTAAGAAATAATATCTCCCCTCAAGAAATATAGCCTCGGAATGAATTTCTCCACCTATGTTTACACCATCTATTTCTATTCCTGAATTAGCGTTGTAGATTAATTTTTGATTTACTAATGATATGTTTGTAAAGATCCCACTTTGATATGATGAACTTTCTCCAAATGTTGTCATTCCATGATTTTGAATAATAATGAGACGTTCTTCATCATGGACAATTGAGTCTGATGCTGCGATTTCAACACCTAAATCAGAACGCTTGGTTAATGTCAATCCATCCGTTGACCATAACTGTGTTTCTTGGCCATCATATGCATCAAACCATATCTTGTTGTCAAATTCTGTAAAACCTAAATTCAAACCTGGAAGTATATTTGATGAGTTTGAAATTTGAGTTATAGTGTCATCTTTTGCTGAGAATAACATGCAATTTCCACCCGATTGGGCAGAAAATATCAGCAAATCATTCAGTATTTCTCCGTTAGAACAACCTGTAGAAAAGGAGTTACCTGCAGAAAGGGCAATATCGGTAATTCTGCCACTAAACATCTCACCAATGCATAATTTGATTTCTGATTCTATTTTTCCAGTTTCTGAATCATTTCCCATTCCAATTACTACGGCTTTATCACACGTGCCGATTTTTCCAGTTTCTGACTGAATAAATGACGATGTTCCATTCAGTCCTGTCGAGCCGTTTGTACCATCTGTGCCATTGTAACCCCAATATCCCCTATTGCCCATCGGTCCTGGGTTTCCTTCTTCTCCATGACAGACATTTTTTATTTCTGAAATTTCTTCCTGATCGAGTATGGAATTGTGATTTTTGTCTAGTCCGGATTGGATACTAAATCCGCCCTCTTCGCAACCATGTGTTCCATAAAGCGTTCCAAATTCGATTAGAGAGTTAGTGGCTTCAATTTCCTTGTTTCCGTCTAATTTATCTATACTGTCAAAATTATACCCGCTCAAAATTAAACATATGATTACTAATATTATATTTGCAAAATTCATGAATTTCTGTTTTCTGTTTTTTTGTTGATTAACCTTGGGCTGCTGTTTTTTCTTTTCCACCTGCTTTTCGCTCGCCATGTTTGGCGATAGACTATTTACAATTAGAGAATAACTATGCAAAGTGTTCAAGGGCGGTCGAATATTCCCTGTGATTATGGAGTTGCCTGAGAGCCTATCATCAATGCTCGCAGGAGACCAAGGTCCAACTAGGCAAAAAGCGGCAAGATTGGTAATCGATTTGGCTAAAACTGCAGGCGCAACCGAATTTGTAGAGGTCGAAACAAGTCACGTTTCAGGTGTATCAGTAATCACTGGAGGACACGGTCTGAGAAGATTCCTTTCAGACCTTGCTGGTGATGGAGAGGTTGCAATTCCAACAACTTTGAACTCTGCTGGCTGTGATAAAACAAAGATGGAAGAAATGGATATTGATTATCCGGATTTCCTGGAACAACAATTCGAGATTATTCACGCCTACGAACAGTTGGGAATAGATGCAACCTTATCTTGTACGCCCTACGATAGAGGAATCGAGGCATCAAATGGTATCGCATCATGGGCTGAATCTAATGCAGTTGCTTTTTCCAACACTTGGACTGATTTGATAACAAACCGAGAATCAGGATTATCAGCCTTAGCAACCGCATTAACTGGCTATGCGCCAAAATGGGGTTTGCACCTAGAATCAAATAGGAAGCCAAACATTATTGTTGATGTACAATGCGAAATGATGCATTTGTCTGATTGGTCTATTCTAGGAGATTGGATAGGTAAACAAGTCCGTCCGGACTGGGATTTCACATATGGGCCAATGCCTTACCTAACCGGGCTTCCTGACTACATTAGTTTCGCATCAAAAAAAGCGTTAACAGCGGCAGCTGCGAATTATGGTTGTGCTCAACTTTGGGTGGAAGGACACACCAATGAAGTAGAATTAACCGGCGAAGAACACAAATTAGTATTCACGGATTCAGACCTAAAATCAAGATATTCAGATTTGAAACCTAATGGCAGAGTCGATTTAATTGTAATCGGCTGCCCACAAGCAAGTTTAGAGGAAATCAGAATCACTGCTTCTGCGGTTAGAAGCCATTGCGAAATGGGAGCAATGATCCCAGATAACCGGCTCTGGTTATTCACCTCAAGTCATAATTATGATTTGGCAGAAGCCGATGGCTCAATTGGAATACTCGAAGAAGCAGGAGCAGTCATTCTAAGGGATACCTGCCCCGAAGTAACTCCCTACAATCGTAAGAAATACAATCATCTGCTGACTAATTCCTTGAAAGCAGAACACTATCTGACAAGCGGTTTGAATCGGATCCCGACTTCTGTTGCAACAATCCAAGATTGTGTAAATCATGCCTTCCAACCAGATTTGCTAACTGGTCCAACCCCAATTATTGAGGCAAAATCTCAACCACAGCATCAATCCGGTAAAACAATGCAATCTGGAAAATGCACCATTAATGGTCATGGTCTAGATTCCCAAGAGGATTGGGTTATCGAAGGCACAGCTATGGTTACCGATGTTCCTATCACATACCTTGGTTATGTGAATAGGGATACTGGAGTAATTGAAGAGACAGGACACCCCTTAGATGGAAGAGATATTCAAGACAAGATATTAGTCTATCCAAAAGGATCGGGGTCAACTGTTGCACCATATGTTCTAATGGGATTAGTTTACACTGGGAAAGGTCCTAAAGCAATTGTCACAAGAGACATTTGCTCACTTACATTACCTGCTTGCAGTCTGTTGAATGTTCCTTATTCTCACGGGTTTGATAGCGACCCTTGTATCCAAATTAACGATGGAGACAGGATACGTTTAGCAAAGAAAGGGGCTGAAGTTCAAGTCGATGTATTACAGCGCGTGGGTGAATGAATGCGCATCTTAGTTACTGGTGGTGCAGGATTCATTGGATCGCACCTTGTTGATGCTATGGTTGCTCGAGGTGACGAAGTATTAGTCATTGATAATCTCTCAAGAGGCGATTCACAAAACATTGCCACTTCTGCTAAATTTGTTGAAATGGATGTAAGAAATTCGGAGGATTTCGAATCAATATGCTCGGAATTTAATCCTGAGGTCATACATCACCTCGCTGCCATAAATGGCACAAGGAGATTCCATAATGAGGCGGATTTAGTAGTGGATGTAAATGTAAATGGGACGAAAAATGCTATCTCCGCAGCAAAAAAATGCGGCGCTGTGCTTGTATTCTATTCTTCTCCAGAAGCTTTTGGAGAAAATGAACAAATGCCATTATCCAATTTGACAAATAGTGTGTTCACTCCGGCAAATCTCCATCAAAGGCACTCCTATGGTTCCTCAAAATATATCGGAGAATTGTTGTGCCAATTCGCTGTACGTAATGGCCATGATGTGAGAATAGTTAGGCCATTCAATGCTTATGGGAAGCGTTTGCATGGTGATGAAAACGGTCAAGTAGTTTCGATGATGATCAACTCAAACCCAATAATAGTTCACGGAGATGGTTCACAAACGAGGTCTTTCACATGGATTGGAGACATAATTTCTGCCCTTCTGAAGGTAAACGACGGTTCAGAATTTTCTGGAATGGCATTTAATCTTGGGAGTCAAGAGGAGACTACAATTCTAGATTTGGCTAATATGATATCAAAACTAACTGGTAGCGATATTAAATTTGGAAAGAAAAATTACGGGGATAGCGCTCGAAGATTACCTGATTTAGAATCCAATAAATTGTTGGATTGGAAAGCAGAAACAACATTAATTCAGGGACTAAATCAACTCCTGTGATGTGTTGCTATGTGCCCCCAGTCGATTGGACTCGGAGTTATCCTGTCTAATCCATGCTGGCATAATATTGAGAATCCTTCCTCTGGAGGCAAGTATTCTGGTGTAATTATTGAATTAACTCTTAGTGTAACTAACCGGGCTACTGCACCTTCAGGCAGTGCATTGTCTTCTACCAATTTACACTTTAGAACAACAACTGCCATTTCATGTATAGGTCCATTACTGTCAATTAAGTTCCATTCACTATCTTGAGTTGGTGTCGATACAATGTCAACGTCTTTTGCAGCCTCAATTGTTGGGGCTAATAATTGGATTTCACATTCTCCATTCTCTTTCAAGTTCAGATATGTATCGCGTTGCTTACCATTTCTATCTTGTGACAATGACATTACAATCAGTGGTGGAGTATTGGATACCACTGCTAAACTAGTCATTGGAGCCACATTTTCACGTTCGTTATTTCTTGTTGAGATAAGTCCCAGCGGCCTAGGCGACACCGCTGCTGCAAGCCATTTAGCTCGTTCGGGATGGTCTAGTTTGTCCATTTGAATTTCGTTAACTGCAGTGGAATAGTCTCGAGTTAACCAATGGTCGAGATCTCCTTTCTCTAGTTCTTCTAATGCATATTGTGTGTAGTTTCTGTAAGCATGCCATTCAGATATGACTGTGGAATCATCTCCTCTCTCTTCCTTTCTTTTGATAGATGCGTCTGCATATTTTATGCATCTCTTTAGGAAATCAGTTATTGCAATTTTATTCATTTCCCCCTCTCCTTGATTCGTATTCCTCTCGCTTCATCGTGAATTTTGCAGGGTTCCCTGCCCAAACTTCGTAGGGAGGGACGCTTTTTGTTACAACTGAACCGGCTCCTATTACACAATTGGCGAACAATGTAATGCCCGCCACAATGGTTACATTACCCCCTATCACTACTCCATCCTCTATTGTAACAGGTGACCAGTTGCCATCTGAAGGTGGATATTTGTCGTTAGTGACTACAGCGCCAGGTCCTATGAAAACATTATCTCCAATCTTGGTCTTGTCGCTAATGTAGACTGAGCCTTGGATTTTACAATTGGTTCCTATGACCACATCCTTTCCAATATGTGACATTGCTCCAATGTTAGTTCCACTACCAACTTGGCTGGTTCCTACATAGGAGGGAGCCCATGCGGTAGCTCCAGATTCCAATGTGATTTTCTTGGAGTTTAAATCACTCATCTAGTCCCAACTCTCTTGCAAGCATAGCGACATGGCCTTTGGCCTTTACATTATATCTTGCGAAAATTAGGTTTCCATCTTCTCCAATTACAAAAGTAGATCTTGCGCAACCCATGTATTCCTTTCCGTAATTCTTCTTCATTCTCCATGTACCAAACATCTCGTGAAGTGAGCCATCCTCGTCCATTAGCAGAGGAAAGTTCAATTCTTGCTTTGAAATGAAATTATCATGGCTTTTGGCAGAGTCTTTTGATACACCGAATACCTTGAATCCATGTGACGATAGTCTAGCCATGTCATCTCTAAAGTCGCAAGCTTGGACTGTGCAACCAGGTGTTGAATCTCTTGGATAGAAGTAGAGAATTACTTTGCTTCCACCTTCCAGTATGTCGTTTAGGTTGTGATTATTACCTTCCGAGTCTGATGCTTCAAACATAGGAGATTTGTTGCCGTTTTCTAATGTTACAGGTTCTGCCATGGCAATACGGCAAATTACTAACAAATCAATGCTTGTATTGGGTAATATCTGTGCAAAAATTCACGTAGCACTCTTTTTATTCAATATGCATGAATAAGCAACCGAAATGCATGAATTGACAGAATATAGGCGATTGTCTTATAATCCGCCAGTTAAGACAGCAGCCTATGGCAGCGACGCGTATGTCCAGAAGATGCCGCAAGTATATGCGGCAAATTCACAAGGCGTCGTCCAAATATGCATTGCAAGAAATCGCCTCTTCAATCCAAAGCGACCTCGATAGGCGCAACCTTTCCTATGACGAGGCGCTAAATCTCGGCAATATCTTACAAGACAGAGCAGACATGCTACCCGGGGATGACATTGTGTATGCCGTTTCCGACAGAGACTCATACAGAAGGACCCTCGAATTGTACTTGAAAGACGGAGTTCTTACCCAAGCAGAACAACTGCTACTCTGGGAAGAAAGAAGGCGATTGGGAATCGATCATGATGTCCATAATCGTTTGCTTGAACAATTGTTAGCTGTTTGGACAAGACAAGGGAAGTCAGTACAAATTCACGCATTCAGGCGAGGTGTTGTAGATGACTAATCGCAAGACTGCATTTGCTGTTTTAGCAGTTCTTTGCCTCCAAGTGTTGATTCCTGTAATCGGCGTAACTGCAGAAACAACAGGAAGGTCCACGCCCGACTTCGGCATAAGCGTCCTAACGCTATCAGATGGTGGTTCGATAGATGATGCCGGGCAAATCAAATTAGCACCGGGCGACCACATTATTCGAATCATCGTCGCTAATAGTGGCTCAGTCACTGGCTCTGCTAACCTAGATATCATTCATCAATTATCCCCTTCTTCCGCTGAGAATGTTCTAACTACAATTAGCATAGATAACCTACAAGCAGCAACTCCTACAAATCCTATTCTGTATACATGGACTGCTCCAACTGGAGATGACCAAACGATATTTGCTAGAGTTTCTTCTGCTAGCGATACAAATCCCACAAACGACGAAGGAAAGATAGACTTTGACGTTACTACATATGAACTGGGTACGGCACTAAATGATGACATACCAAGTCCAAGTGGAGGACTTTCTTATCTAAGACTAAACCACTCAACACATACGTATACGGTAACTGTCAAAAACGATGGAGTGATGCCAATATCTGCTGCTTTCGAGTTGGAACTTACGCACAATAGTAACGGCACCGTGATGTCTTTCTGGTCAAACACCGCCGTTCTCCAACCAGGTAATTTGCTAAATCCATCGGTGCCTTCAATCCTGACCTCCTCATTCAACGCAGCATCTATGATGGATTCTTGGACAATGGTTGCGACAGTCCATTTCAATGGCTCAGGCGGAACAGTTCCTATTGTAAGGGCAACGGAAACCGTTGTGTTTTCTAGTTTCATAATCGACATCGGGGCTCCGGCAAGTATGGCAATTGAGCCAGGAGCTACATTCCCTCTCACTTGGGTCATCAATAACCTGGGAGATGCAGATACTTTGACAATTCAGATTGGCTCAGATCTTGGTTGGCATGATAATTCCCTTGACGGCACTCCACTTTCAATTTCATTAGGAGGTTCCACAACAGTATCTGTATCTGTCACAGTTCCTGCTAATGCGGTCAAACCATCATTGGAGAATGTATATCTTAACTTGACTAGTACCTCTGCGGATCCCTACACTGCTAGAAGTGTAGGTCACGTAATGGTGGGCGACCAATACACTGCCAATATTGAAGCCCCAATCGGCCCGATTACAGTTACTCCCTCTCAAACAACATCTTTGGAATTCAACATAAACAACAGCGGTAACGCACCTGCTGGATACGATTTGATGACCGGATTTTCCGCTCAAGCAGATAATTGGGACATCGTTTTGTTGACTCCTACGACTGATGTAATACCTGCTGGAGAAAGCGTTACGGTATACGTGCAAGTTACTCCAGCACCAGTATCTTCTCCTCTAGTTCAATCGGAAAGGAACGGTGCAGGAGATACTCTCTATGTTTGGATGTCTGCGACACCTACCAACGGCGGAATTCCAACTTTCAATCAAACTCAATTGGTTGTTAGACCAGTTATTGCAGTTGACCCTGGTCCCTTAGAGGAAATGATTGACTTAACTCCAGAAGATATCCTAAATGCAAACGGCTCTGGAGGAATTGACCGCATAGTTGAGTTAAATGTAGAAGTCAAACATAACCTAGGTAGTGGAGTAACAGGCGGCGTTGGAGCAAATGTCACTTCAGGCGATTTTACTTTCATAGCATCCTCATCTGGCGGAATTAATGAGGCAGCAAGGTGGACTTCAGTAGTCACCCCTCAAAACGTGACCGGATTGAACATTGGCATGCCTGTTCAATCATTCCTAGCAATCGATGGCCCAGGGGATGAACTACCGTTAGCGGGCACATTGCGTGTCCCAGTCACTGCAACTCCAATTCTAACTGCCTCCCAGCAAGCTAATGGTGTATTAGCGAGTAGCGTGACAAGAAATATCACAATAAACGTTCCAGCAATAACAGATGGTGAAATAATTACAGAAGGCCCGCTTGATGCAGATGTTGGAAACGAAACAGAATTTACAATCCAACTTGCAAACACAGGGAACAACCACTCTTCATACCGCTTGATAATTCAGGATGATCTACCTGACCTCTGGACCGCAGTTTTGGACACAGGTTCCGCAACAGGTTCTACAGTAAACAATCTCGCTCCAGCAATGTATGATCACCCAACAACAGGTGACGAACATATAGAAAATATCAGTTTGAAAATAACCACTGATCCACAAGCTCCCGCTGATACATTCCAGCCACTAACAATTAGGGTGGAACACAGTGAAACAGGAGATTTACTTTCGGTCAAGACATTAATGATAAGAGTTGAAGAATCTGTTAACTTCAAGTTGGAGCCTACAAATCACACAATTGACTTGTCTCCATATGAAAAACCAATGACCAGGGTTTTCATAAATAATACAGGTAACGTAATCACAACATACTCCGTTTGGCTAGATGCTAGTTTGTCTAATGATGTTGACTTTAATCTAGAATCTGCAAGCCAACTTGTGGTAGCACCTGGTTTCAAAGATTCAGTGAAAATCAGACTAAATCCAGATTCAGAAGCAAGTGCTGATGAATTCCATATGGTTACGGTATGGGTTGAAGCAGACAACGGAATGAATCTCTCTGCATCAATCGTAGCGAACATCTCCGCTGATTACGAGTTGACAATCAATGTCGATAACCCTACGGTTGACGTTACCCCAGGGGTTAACCAGACAATAAATGTCACATTTGGTAACAATGGTAACACACAGGAACTATTGGATGTAACCGCTGTTGTGGAAGGCAATTGGAGTAGCACTTGGGAAAAATATACCCTGGACATACCTATCAATGGCACTGTAGGCAATCAATTAACGATTGAAGTGCCAGCCTTGGGAGGCGACTACCCATTAGCAAACGGGGATATACACGATGTTACAATCTCTCTATACAAGGCCGGCACAGATGAGTTCCTTGCTGGGAGAACTATCGAATTAAAAGTAGCACCAATATTCATCGTTGAGATAAATAACTGGCAAGAAGAGATGTTCTTCCATACAGGTCAAGGCAGAGACTGGGTTTTCACCCTAACAAATGTTGGAAACAAAGATGTCATAATCGACCTTGATTATGAAATTCTGAAACCTGGGCTCAACATACCTTCTACTGCCTGGGAGGTTACGGCCAATGATAGTGAAACACTGCTGGTAGGTGTTCCAGTGGAGATAAGATTCCAGGTTCTAGGGATTGAGATGGATCCAAGTTTACTTCTTGAAGCAGAACTAAGGCTAACCATGACGCCTGATGATCCAGAAGTATCTGGCACTACTGTTGCTCAAACATCACTAAAGATGTCGAGGTTATTCAATTACCAAGATTACATATTCGAGCCATCCGAAGATAACTCAAATCTAACAGAAACGATAGATTACGAACACATTCCAATAGGAGGAGCAGGTGGGGATGTGGCATACATGCTCGAGTTGTGTGCCGCAGAGCGATTACTAGACCCTTCCAATCTACAAAATGTGCCTGAAGATGTTGACTGGTCTTTTGCTATTGATGTTGAAGGAGTAGTTCATGAATTTAATATGACTAATGATTGTGAAAATGGTGATCACTCCAACGTCGTGACTTTACCTGCAAAAGAAGCATATGAATGGCAGACAAATAAGTTGAATATTATCATCAATCCTCCTGACAGACCCAATATTTTACCAAATGATGGCTATGATCTAACATTCCATTTGTACCATCCAAACGAAAATAACAACTTCCAAGAGGCAACAAATGCAACTTTCAGATTCGCTTTTGACTCAGTTTCGATACCAACAGTTGTGAACTTATCCTTTGAAGATGATCAACTGTTAGAAGGAGTAGATTCCAAAATTACTGCAACATTACAAAATGATGGGACAGCGATGGCAAGAAAAGTTTCTGTAGAATTGATCTGCGATGGAGTCGAAGTAAAAGAACCAGCGTTACTCGAAACTGAATACTTGAGCACTGAAAAAGTACTCGACCTTGAATGGGAAGTAACAACTGATGAATTAGATTGGTGGACTCAATCCTCTGACGTATCTTGTGACGTTGTTCTTACGAAATATAACTGGGCTAATGATGAAAATGCTACCACTAAGACCTTCAGACTTGATGGAGAAGTCGAGTCGTGGTCGCCTAATATCGGAATTACATTCATTGCAACGCTTGGCTTGATTGTGCTTTCTGTAGTTCTTCTTCGTCTTGTGGGACAAAATGACAAATTCCGACTCGCTGCAACATATTCAGGAGTTCTTTCCCTTGGGTTTGCCTTCCATCTGATGAATCTTACATGGTGGGGTCCATTCATCCTGGTGCTAGCTGCGATTTTGGTTTGGACTATGACTTGGAAATCCAGTGTTGAATTCCAATTGATTCACGAAGATTACCAACGCGCTAGAAAAGGAGTAAGTACCCTATACAGTGACCACTATGAGGTTCTATCCAATGCTAAGAGGCAATTGTCAGTTATTCTTGCAATGCCTGTTTTGGGCATGATAGGGGTAATTCTAGGATTCCCGCCACAACTAAGTTCATCCTCAGAAAATATTGTTTCGCTGGTTGGCTATCTCTTGGTTGTTATTGTTGGTGTTGTGTTCTTGATATGGAATGCTAACAGATTGTATGGTTCACTATATGGTCGTTTGACTGAGGTAGAAATTCAGGCAAGTAGGATCGAAAGAGACTTAGGAGATCCAGCAAGATTGCTAACAGAATTGGCTAGCGAAGGCCTAGATATTTCCTCTTTGATTTCCAAGCCAAAACCATCTGTTGCGGCTGAGGGAGAAGCCTCACCAATCGAAGTTGCGAACTGGGACCAAGAAACAAATGTATTGTTTGAGGATGACAATTCTCAAGACATGTATACAGAAGCCAATGCAGAACCTTCAACGATTATTGAAGAACAAGACATGGCTCCTATGCATGATGATTTGACAAGAGACTTAAACTTACAAGATTTATCTTCGGAAATAACCGTTGACCAACCATTGGAAGAAAATGCACATGACAATTTAATAGGAGTAGATCTAGATGATTTATTCATTGATGAGGCGGAATCAATGGGAGGTGAGCGAAATGAGTGAAGAAGAAACTCAAGTCGGAGCGACTGACCTTGATGATGCTAGAAAAGCAATCCGCGAGTCTCAAACTAGCGCTGACAGATTGATTAGAGCAAGTAGAGAACTCGAACACATAGTCTACGGCGTCTCTTCAGGAGATTCGTCGCTAGAATCAACAGAATACGATATAGTTGATGCTAGATTAAATCTTGAACAACATAAGTTGTACAAAGCCAAAAAGTCCGTAAAGCGAGCCGAAAAGACACTTGGGAAAGTTGAAGAAGACGTAATGGAATTACGAAGAAATATTGCAATGCTAAATCGATTGTTGAAAGAAAAAACAATCCAAGAAGCTGAATTAGAAGTTGTTCTAAGGAGGCTAAAGAATGCAACAGGAGCTGCTAACTTAGGTGATGTTGCATATGCTGCAGAAGAGGTTCAACAATTAATTGGTGACCTAGTTGTAGACTCAGCAGTCGCATTGAATCCGTTCCTGTTCAGAAACTTCTGGATTGGCATCGATACTAGATGGCCTGCAGGTGGAGAGACCGGTGTGCTTATTCTTAGAATCTGCAATGATGGTTCGAGACCTATACCTGAAATGCGATTACAACCACCAGTTCCTCACGAATGGCAATGTTACCCTGAATCCATCGATTTACCAATAATGAGGCCAGGCGATGTGATATTGGTCAGATTTGACATCAAACCAGGATTAAGATTCGCAATGGACGAAGTTCCACTTTCAAGAAAGATATCGATACAGACTGGTTATGAGATTTCAGCTGGTAAGGTCGATGTTACAATGAGAATCCAAAATAGAAGCATGGAAACTATCCGTGATATGATATTACAGCCATGGTTGCCACCGGGATACAAAACTGAAAAGTTACCATTGATTGAGAAGTTATCACCAGATGAAGTAGGTGTAATC
>MDTE01127007.1_pt1 | contig 16452 bp, 34 predicted proteins | sample 811231 | NCBI WGS metagenome assembly MDTE01 (sample SAMN05326651, study PRJNA326480) | marine metagenome | isolation source: seawater | place: Indian Ocean: Red Sea | collected 2010
ACTACTACTACTACTACTACTACATTACCTCCACCTCCAGAGCCTGAACCAGAACCAGAACCAGAGCCTGAACCAGAACCAGAACCAGAGCCTGAACCAGAACCAGAGCCTGAAATATTTGTTGTCATACTTGATAATGGTGAAGAGGCAGAGTATGAGCAACATGAGATTGATGACGGAACAGTAGAACGAGACAATGAAAGAAAAAAGAATTATGAGATATATGGTGTAGAATTAACTGACGAACAAATAGAACGAGGAGATTTAGAAAATTATGACATCGAGATCATTGAGGAACAAGACATGGGAGAAGTCGGAGAAGAGTTTTACGATGATGTTGATGTACCTGACATTATGGAGATTGAACTTACTGAAGAAGAACTTGAAAGAGAAACTAAGATTCTTGAAATTAAAGAGACAGTTGAAATTTTTACGTTTGAAGATGAAGAGGAGTTGGAGAATTTTGTTGAGACGATTATTGAAGTCGAAGAATTTTTACAAGACTTTGAAGAAGTAGAAATTGTAATTATAGAGGACATAGAAGAAATAGAAATAGATATAGATGATTGGGACACAGAGTTTGAAGAGATAGAAGAAGATGAGTTGGACGAAAATATACCAGGAGATGACACCAAAACAACGGAAGAGATTCAAGAAGAAGATGTCAAAGAGACTGAAGAGTTAGAAGAAGTTATAGAGATAGATATAGAAGATGATTTATCTGATGAAGAAATAGAAGAAGTCATAGATCAGTATGTAGAAGAATTAGATACAGAAGAAGTAGTCGAAGTCTTAGAAGAAGTTAATGATATAGGTGTGCAAAATCTAGAACAAGCTACAGAGGAAGTACAAGAGATAGTACAAGCAGTTGTAGAAGAGGCCATAGAAGAGATAGATAATTTGACAGAAGAACAAGTTGAAGTAGTAGCAGAAGTATTACAGGTACAAACAGAAGATGTAGAAATTATTGCAGAGGCTATAAAAGAAGATGAAGTTATTGCAGATGCGGTTGAAGTTTATGTAGAACGTGCAGTAGAAAATGCAGACGTATAGGATTATACACTTGCTGATGTTGTTGTTGAGGTCCAGATAGAAGAATTTATATCTAATCCAATAGGTACTTTAGTAGATGTCGATTTGTCTGATGTGGTAATATCAGATATAGGACAAGATATGACACAAGATCAACGTGAAAAAGCACAAGAAGTTGTTATACCAGTGATCATTACAAGGATTGCTAGCTTGGCATCTATGCTGTTGACAAGGAGAGTATGATAAAAAAGATAATTGATTATATTGTTGAGGCAATAAAAGAAACATTAAATTTGTCATGGACACTTGTCGGTTTAATTATTGCAACGCTTACATTAACGGGAAGTGCGCAACAAATTACAGGATTAGCTACAGTAATAACATTAGTTGTGTGGCTATTGACTATAAGGTTTAGGAAATAGTATGTGGTTTGACGATGTTTTAATAGATGATATTGATGACGAATTAGATAGAGCTAATTTAGAATTAGATAGAATGAGAGAAGAATCTGAATGCACTACATTCAAAAGAAATGGTACTTATGTAACTATATGTAACTGTAAGTACGGAGTACATTCACATCGAGGAAATAAATGAAACTGACAGTAGTAAGAACACAATTTGGAACTGATGCAACTAACGGTATCTTATTAATTGATGGTGTATTTGAATGTTATACACTTGAAGATCAATACCAAGCAGTAAAAGTTATGCATGAAACTTGTATACCAGAGGGTATATACAATTTAGAATTTAGAAAGACAGGTGGCTTTCATGCAAAGTATTCAGAAAGATATAAGAATGCACACTATGGTATGTTGCACGTACAAGATGTACCAAACTTTACTTACATATTGATACACACTGGAAACACCGATGAGCATACTTCAGGTTGTCTTATTGTAGGAGAAACTCAACAAGATTTAGAAATATCAAAAGATGGATTTATTGGTTCTAGTACAGTAGCTTACAAAAAAATGTATGCAAAGGTAGCTAACCAATTATTACAAGGCAAGAAAGTAACAATAGAATACACAACTATAAATAAAATACTTGATAAACCTGCAGAGCAATCAGATACATACGAAAAATTACAAGAGATAAGCGGTGAGTTAAAAATTTTAAACGCAAAACTGGATGGAAAGGACATTGTATAATGGCATACGGTTACGGTAAAAAGAAAAAGAAAAAAACCAAGCGTAAAAAGAAAATGAAATATTAAGGATATATACGAAAGTAGATTGTCCTAAATGTAGATTACCTCTTTACAAAAAAGAGATCGGATTTGTGTGCATAAATAAACAATGCAAACATTATAATAAAAAACAATTTTAATGTCATATTTATGTACTATACTAAGGTTATGAATATCTTTAGTAAAGATAAAAGAGCAAGAAACAAGGACGGTACGTTTAAAACAGATGTATGGTGGACTCCTTGGTCAGACGCATGGGAGTATAAATTGAGTGATGACTTAAAAGATATGCTAGAGCGTACTGCCTGGACATTCATCGAGGCATTTATAGGCGCATTAGTAGTAGCACCATTGGCCGGAGTTGAGGCAGAATCTATTCAGCTAGCAGCAATAGCAGGTGGTGGCGCAGCATTAGCAGTCGTAAAGACTTATGCTAAAAAGCAAATTACAAAATAATATAACAATATAGAAAGGTGGTTTTCTATGAGTAAAAAGAAAACTCAAACTAAGTTGGAAGAACTTACGGAGAGTCAACAGGACGTAGCACACAACGAAAAGAGTCCTATACCTACACATCCACAAGGTTGGGAACCTGGTGTTACCTTTAGTCATGACAAGAAAAAAGGTACGATAACATCTAGACCTACGACAAATTCTAATCCAGAGTTTTCTGACTTATTACAAGAGTGGGGATTTGATCCAAATCATTACACAATACTAGACAACACATTGCAAGTAAGAACCTGGGATATGAATATGGGCCAGGGAAATATACAACAAGCATGGTATTATCGTGCCACTGTTGTAGCAAATGACTTAGCATTATCAGATAAAGAATATGATAAATTATTAAAGTGGATACAATCACATAAAAGAAAACCTAAACCAAAAATTAAAAATCCTAAGCGATCTTTTTTTGTAGCCATATCAGATTTACAATTAGGTAAGCGTGATGGTGGTGGCACAGAGGCTATCGTAGAAAGATTTTTAGATAAGATAGATAAAGTAAAAGAGCGATATGAATTTTTACGCAAAGCAGGAATGGAGTTTAATCAACTTACCATAGTGGGATTAGGTGATATTGTCGAGGGGTGCGTAGGATTCTATCCGGATCAAACCTTTTCAGTCGAGTTGGATAACAGATCACAAATTAAAGTTGCAAGAAAACTTATCGCCAAAGCATTAGTAGAGTGGTCTAAAGATTTTGATTTAGTTGTAGTAGGCGCAGTCCCCGGAAATCATGGTACTAAAAGAGTGGCCAAAGGAGTAGCACCTACAGGTGATATGGACAACTCTGACCTTGAAGTCTTTGAACAATTAGGTGAAATATTTGCACAGAATAAAACATATAAACATATTAAGTTTGTTATACCAGATGAACCACATTTAACATTTAATATTTGTGGAACCGTCTGTAGTTTTACGCATGGCCATGCTATTGGTATGGGAGGGGGAACACCAGAGACAAAAGTTATGAAATGGTGGAGAGACCAAGCGTTTGGATGGCAACATCCTGGCGATTCTAAAATTCTTGTAAGTGGTCATTACCATCATTACATACACAAAACTGATCCTCGTAGTTGGTTCCAAGTACCATCACTTGATGAGTCAACTTGGTTTAAACATCAGACAGGTAAGTCAACACAACAAGGATTATTTACCATGGTAATTGAAGATACAGAAAGGGGATACAGCAATGCAGAAGTCGTATGATGGTATGTTTGCAGACAAACAAAAATTAAAAGAGTGGGCTTTAGATTTACACAATAGTCTAGGTGGTTTTAAAGCAACTATAGGTAGGGAGCTTAGTGCTTATGATATGCAGAAAGTAAAATCATCATGTGAGGTTTTTGTTTTACAGTGGAACACACAGATGTTACAAGCAATTAAAGATGCAGAAGAAGAATAAAAAAAGAGGTCTGTTGCCAGACCTCTTTTAACCTATCGTCTAATTCAATACTTGGAGGTACATCATTTTTCGATAGTTAATTATACCATATAATTTATATAAGAGGTTGATTTTTTTTTTAAAAATATATATTATGAAATTATGAATAAACAAGTATCAATTATGTTTACAGACACAAGTGTAAGAGATTACATTGTAACTGCAGACAGTATAGAAGAGTGCGAAAAAATATTTGATATGATATGGAATCATAAAGAGAAAAGTATAAAAGATTTAACTTTACAATATAATGTGAGATCCACTACAAATATTTGGGTGCATTATGAAATGAACGATAAGATTGTGAAATCGTATGACGACGATCCCATGCGATTAGACACAGGCGAGGAGGAATAATCATGGACGATAAAATAAAAAAGGAACTTACTAAACCATTTAGTAAAGATGAAGTCAAGCCTGCACCGAGAGGTAAGTTTGGTAGTTATGTGCCACATCATCTAGTAACAAAAAGGTTAAATAAGTTTGCGTATGGCCAATGGTCCCACATATTAAAAGAGGTAGTTAGAGATAAAGATAATTCTGTAAGAGCAGTTGTAACTACGTTTACTTTATTTGGTGTATCACATGACGAGATTGGTGATGTTGATAACAATGATGTAGGTAATAAGAATACAGAGGGTGAGCTTTTAAAATTATGTATGTCTGATGCATTGAAAAGAGGTGCTATGAGACACGGAATAGGGTTGCATCTATGGACAGGTGAGACAACAGAAGAAGAACATTATGCTAATAAAAATTCTTCCATAACGCAGGCAACGCAACAATCTGAATCGGAGGTGATGGAAACTAAGTCTGTACAAGTTACAGAACAGAAACGTAAATCATCTCCTGGTTCAGATGACATAGCTAAAGTTGCAAAAGATAGTCTTAAAAATACTAAAAGAGTAATAGATTATATTAAAAATGTTTTGCTTTTTAAATATGGGTTGACTGAAAAAGAAGAACAAAGAATGATAAAAGAACTTGTAAACTATGGCAAGCAAAGAATGTTAAAGAAAGATGACAGTGTTGAGACTTATACTGATAGCGAGATGGACAAACTATTAGATAAGATTGCTTTACATTTTGAAAAAAATGGAGAGTCGATGATGGATATTGCACAAGATGAACTGTTAAGTTTAGTGTCAAGTGCAGGATTAGAACCAGAAATAAAACAAGAAAATAAAAAGGAGGAAGAAGTGATTGACATACCAGAGGGTAAGTGGATGCAAGATCCAATGACAGATGCACAATCTAATTTTATTCTAAATACATTAGTGCCAGAGTGTATCGATGCAGGACAAGACAAAATTGCACAGGAGGCAAAAGGACTTGTCGAGGGCGGTCAATTATCAAAAGGCGATGCATCAGATTTAATTACAAAATTAAAAGAGGCAAAGTCTAAATGACATGTAACGAGTATTATGTTACATGGTTAGTGCCTGCAAAGGATGACGGTGATGCGTTGTCTAAAGTAATTAAGATGTGTAAAGGTAAACCAGAATCTAAAGACTGGATTAAACCTGATGTGAGTATGCATGGTCATCCTTGTGATGAACCACCATTTTAATGAGCTACGTAGATATTATAAAATCTATATTGTCTGATGGAAGATGGCATTGCATTGAATCTATTATACAAGAAACTGGTTACTCTGCTAGAAATAGAATTAGTGAGATGAACAAAGCATCAATGAAAAAAGATGGACGTATTGTTATAGAGGGTGAACCATGTGATATGGAGAACCATAGTCATAGAGCTAATGTATATAAATACAGAAACGCACAACATGAAGAGAAACAATATTACATGCAAACGTTTGATGATTTAATTGGAGAGACATTATGAAAGATATTATAGAGTCTAAAGGTGGCAAGTTAGTTTACGAAATGCTTGTGTCGAGCGCTGTATTAGAAAGTGCAGTATCTATAAAGGAGATTGATCCTGGTGATAGAATTTCTTTTTTACCAAAAGATACTTTTAATGCAGGAGTAACTTACATGTTGATAGAACAAGGCCATGATATACCAGTTGATAATTGTGGACATCATGGTGGCATATCGATGGGTTATGTAAACACAAAAGGTTACGGTGATTTACAAATACTTTTAGATATTAATGACTTGTATGTATTTAATTATACAAAACAAAATATACAATTAGATTATGGCAGATGCTACAAAGAGACAATGCAAAATTGGCTTAACGCATTTGCGACAATAGTAAATAGTAGTAAGTCATTGAGAAAAAAAAGAATGAAGATAAAAGATGAGTACAAAGTAACTACGTACAAGAATGACATAAGTTACTATGACTTTTAAAACCGAGGGCAATCGGAAAGATATGAATGAACAAACCAAAGCAACAGGGTACGAGGTTAGAAACCTTTGTAGCAAAATTATTAGGTGGAGAGAGACTCCCGGAGGGAGGCAAGTACGACAGAGGTGATGTCGTTTTTAAATGGAACGGCATAGACTTTTTTGTAGAGTGTAAAGCTAGACAATCTTTAAATGTAACAAGAGAACTAGCCAAGGCAATGAAGAAAAGTAAATCAGATTTTACTGCATTGATTTGGAAAAGACTTGTCAAAACTGACAAACAAAAAAGACAACCTGATGGCGTACCTATAATTGTATGTTTACCATTAGAAACATTTTGTGAGATTATAGATGCAAGAAAAGGAAATAAATTTTATGATGAACCATTCTGGAGTACAGTGCCTAACAATCCATAGACTGTGTCGTGCGCTATGAGTAAAGATGTAGATTTAGTAGCAAGAAAGATCGCTTTACAATTAACATACTTGATGGCTAAAGTTGATTGGAATTACAACAGGCATGAGCCTTGTTTAGTTTGTAGTAGAAAATACATGCACCATGTAGATGGCCTCCCATGTGAGAGCGATGATAATATTAAACCACGCGCACCACATAAGAGGCCAGTAAATTATAAAGTATAATTATTCGTCTTTGTCTACAAGTTGTTTCATTTTTACTTCAGTTTTTAACAGTGATACCTCTGCTAAATTATAATCTCTATCACCTATATACTGCCACAACTCGTCAGCAGGAGTCCATGGTTGGTCCCAGTCTCCCTCCCAAGAAACTGTTAATGTAACTTCTGCTATCTTAATAATATTTTTATCTTCCATCATTCACCTCCTCTCTGTGTCGTGCGTTAATCTTCTTTAACAATTTATGTATAAAAAAATAGATCCTGTATTCTCCGCACACATAACATGAATCAAACTCCGGAGGTATCCAGTTGCCACACATTTTACAAATCATCTTGTGTCATCCCAACATGTGTTGCATCGTGTCATATTTCCGTCTCCTTTAAAATGCATGTTGCACCAATCACATAAGGTAGCACCGTCTAAATCATCTCCTATTTCTATTATGTCTCCTAATTGCAACATTATTCCTCCTTAAATGATTCAGGAAATATTCTTGCATTCATTTCATCAACAGAAATTCCCTCCTCAAATCCAAACCACATCATTTGGATTTGATTTTCTAACTTTTTTATTATCTTATCTTTATCCATTATTCCTCCTCTAACTTTTCTAATAATTTAGTTACTTCTACAATCTCATGTTCTCCTACATACTCCCATAAAATGTCATTGGCTTTTTCTAAATAAGTAATCCTATCCATTATTCCTCCTCTTGTATTTCAAAAGTTATTGTGTTTGCCTCTAAGTTATCCATATACTTTATACCTAAACCACCTTTGTAATTCATGCGATAAGCTACCTCAATAGCCTCTTGTTTGCTATCTGCCTTAACTATATCCTCCCATACAACCATGTTTTGTTGTCCATATACTTTGTACTTCATTATTCCTCCTTTACTAATTTTTCTAATTTTGTAACACTGGTATATTCAACTTCTATAATTTCATCTACTAAATCACTACCACTAAGACTTAGTATATGGTCCTGTGCATCCTGTAATGTAGGTTCATTTACTTCTATCACTACTCTAAATACTGCCATTGTTTCTCCTTTTATATTGTTCGTGTATAGGTCTAACGTTGTTGTCATAACAACTTCGATGATAGTAATTGTTGTTACTAGCTATATTTACATCTCCATGTGTAAAGCTACGTCCATCTCTGCAATAGTAACAAACAATCATGAGTGCATCTCAAATATATATGCAATGTATCTGTTGAATTGTTTTCTTGGCTTGTAATCAGGATTGTTGTACTTAATTATTGTGCCGATAGGTTTTGTATAGAATGGACTGTCTATGCTATCTGGCCATCCCTCGTTGTAATTCATCTTGCTTGTCTCATAACTAAAGTTCATCTCTGGGCTAAACTCTTCTAGCCAATCTTTGAATCCTTTGTAGTCCATACGACAATATGATTTAATGTTACCGCTATACGATACTAATTGTACGGAGTCATACCATCCAGAATATTCGTATTGTTTATTAAACCAATTATCTAGTTCTGGCGGTATGCATCCACTGCGTAACCATAAACCATTTCTATGGTCGGTTATACCGAATCCCTCTGTCCACATTTTGTACCTCCTTGTGTCGTGCGCTTTATATAGACGCAATATGTATTAACACTATATCATGATCCATAATTATAAATAAAGTCTTTTGTTTTTTTTTTATTTGTGGTATCTTTATATGTATAGGAGGTACATTTTGGAATTTGCACCATGCGTTAGAAGTGGTTTTTGTTGTAAACAATCGCCATGTTATTTCGGTGAGGTAACCAGTAGCACGAATCGTGCATGTAAATATCTAGGCGGAGACAATCCGGGAGAATATTTCTGCATGAAGTACGATGAGATTATAGATGGCATGCCAGAAAACAATGCTGACTTTAGTCCTGCTTTTGGTGCGGGTTGTGGTTCCACGTTGTTTAATCCTGATAGAACAAAATTATTACTAGCTATAAAGGAGGGCTAATGGAAAACGTGAGAGTTAAATTTACTACTTATGTGGACATAAATAATAAAGAGGAGAACTCTGTTGAGTGGTTACAAGCTATCGAAAAGATTGGAGCTGACATTACAGACGTAATAAAAAATAGTTACGATGCAGACGTCCAGTTTGCAGAGATAGTTGTTCCATCGTACAGAATTAAAAGTACAACTAGGGACTGGTCAACTATTTGGGGATTATTTACCGAATATAGACCGGTTGAAATGTTTGAGGAGACAGTCGGTGTCGTGTTCGTTACAAATAAGGAGGAGTTAGATTATGAAATTAAGTGATCTATTACAAAAATTAGAAATGCAAGCAAGCAACTTAGAAACATTATCACATGACATTGATATGTGTATAAGTTCTGCACAAGAGATAGATAGAGTAGTTACTACATCTATAAAGGAAATAAAAGAGACAGTGCAAAGTGTTAAAGATGCACAAGACAGAATTAAGGAGACATTATGAGAGTCATGTACAAGAAAGACATGGACCATATAAGCGAGATTGCTAAAGACAATAAAGAATGGTGCGATATGTATAACAATTTTGTGGAGGAGAATAAATTAGTTACTGACAACACTGAAACATTTTTTTCTGTCAAAAATACAATAACAAAATGCGATTCTATTGATATGCATTTCACACACTGGACGCCGTTACATGATAAGTCAAGTGGTAAAGCTAGATTGCTAGCTAACTTGGCGCAGATGATAGAGCTTAGAGATAATTTAAATACTGTCATCAAAGAAATGTTAGAGGTTATCAGTGAGTAAAGTTGAATTACCTGTTAAGAAAGTAACTAAAGAGATATTAAAAGTTACTAAAGATTTACCATCAGGACAATTCGATTTGATGTTTGCTTTGAATTTAATTGTTAGTAGTAAGATTTTGACGGATGCAGTACAAAAATCACCACAACAATTAGCAATGATAGCGTATGAGATAGCTAACTATGATGCAACGGAGAGTAATACTTAGCCCTGTAAAGCTGAAGTTGCATGCACATGGCCGGCCTCCCGATTGGCCGGCTTTTGTGTGTCGTGCGCTAATAAGTCCCGAAATGAGTTCGCTTTAAAACTTATGATCCAATAAAGAAATTTTTTTATATAAAGGTTTATTTCTTTATTTATTTAGGTAAAATTAAATTATGTTTATTTCAATAAAGGAGGTACAAAGTGGAATACAACATAGCAGAACACGCTCGCCAATTAGAGGAAACAGGGCAAGCCATTGATAGATTAGGCGCATTGATTGGCGCCAATATGGTTATTAGTCATTCTCTAATGGGCCGAGGAACTGCCAATAGGGCCGGACTCTTAGCAATAAGGGACCGCATTAATGAACTGGGACTGGAATAATGTTACAGTTTATGGCACTAAGTAGACAAAAGAAATACAAAGAGTTGTTAAAGCGTCTAAATAATAGATGGTTTAGTCCTCATAACAATATTTATAATGAAGGGAAACTTTTTGATATTGGTCTAGCTTTTAATTTAGATTTAAAAGATATAGACCTAATTGATAGCGTAGAGAATAAGCCTTGGTTAATGTTTAATAAAGCATATCTAAGATTATTTATTTTACGTAATGTCTATTTACAAGATATCGGGAATGATAAAAGTTATTTTAGAATGATTAACGGAGATGAAACAATATTTTCATACAAAGATTATGAAAAAGTTTATCGATATACGTTATTAACTCCGGTTATAAGAAAAGATAATCCAACCATTGAGCCGGTTACTCACTGGGGGGAATGTCGAACGCTTAAAGAATCAAGAAATCTAATTAACTTAATTCTGGATCACTCCATTAATAATAACTGTAAAGCCTATACAGTGGCAGAGATGCAGGAGGCATACCGTGGCCAATAATAAATATACTGTAAACGGTATTACAAAAAATCTTATTTGTCTTGAATGCGGAGACGATAACGATTTAATGATAGCTTTTACAAAGTATCAAGTATGCGGAGCCTGTACAAATGCCGGATACAATAAAGCAGTAAGAAGATGACTAAGGTTGTGCTAAAGTTTTTTTGTTACTGGTGTAAAAGAGAATTAGCAATAGGTGAGACATTACAGACAGATGAAAATAGTTTTTACTGTCGTACATGTCCAGAATATAAGGAGGTATTAAATGCCTAAAATATGGAACACTGATGACGATGTTAATAATTTGACTCCTATGGAGGAGGCATATTATACATACGGAGCAGGCGGTGAGAGTCATTATATAGATGCTGATGGAAACATTTGCAAGAAAGAAGAGGAATAAGATGCCTAACATAGTAAACGTAAAAGAATATACAAAAGACGATATTGAAAAAGCTAAGGAATATTTAACTAAAATGTTTCTAGCGCAGGAAAAACTAGCAATAGATAGAGGGACGAAACCGGAGATCTATATAGCTAAAAGACAACCAACAACAAGGAGCGGGGGAAACTACTTTACGTTCCATTATGTTGATTTAAAGACTGGCCGGCTTTTTGATATAACTTACAATATTGCAAAAGTTATTGGAGCTAGTCTCAACGATAAACTAGGCGGGACGATATATCGTTCATTCGGCAACATGGACATGGGATTCCAGACATTATATGAAATGTTCGGCAGTCTAGGAGATGAATGCAATGATAATTGGCAAAGTCGATTTCGTTACAGGTATATATAAAACAAGTATCTAAATAACTCTCTCTATTAGATACGTACAGAGGAGGGGAGGCCGTTGGTCTCCTCTTCTTTTTTATATGGTGGGTATCTTGTAGGAAATTAATGTAGGGGTATTATGGGCGGTCGTGCGCGCATTAACCTATTAGCAGTAGACACGCGCATAAGTTTAGATCAAAGCTGTGCATATTCCTGCAATTTCTAGACATTACACAACAGACCTACATAGTTAAATCTGGACGTCGCGTAAATATATATGTATCTCCAAAAGTATAGGTGGTAACTAGGTTTTTGCTATATATACACTATATGTAGTGGGGATGCCAGGAGTCGAACCTGGTCAAAAAGCTACTGTGTACAAGGGCAATCTTTAGTTGATCGTTAGCTTTAGTTACCAATCATCCCCAGTAGACAGTATACCATATATTGTGTATACTATATCTAGTATGTACCAGATATAGTAGTTATTTCTTGTTATAATTAAAGTAGGTTAAGTCCTTGCTAGTACAGGACAAATACATAGGACTAGGAGTGCTAGTAAGGACTACCGGCCAAGAGAAATAGCGAGCCAATAAGGAGGTTACTCTTAATGACTAGGATTCAGTCAAGTGCCTTGGGTATTCGGTTTGCCTTGTCTAGTTTATCGTATTACCGATTCCGAACTTTCTGTGTCTCGATCACTCTTACCTGTACACATGTTAGGTAGTTTTAACCATCTAAATCAAAGTATTTGTATGGTAAACTATAGCAGATGACTAAAACAAAACAAGAAAAAAACAAGTTTTGTCTAGCCAACGACTGTACTCACGTTTTACCGACAGGTCGTAGAAAGTATTGTTCTGACAAATGTGCAAACAGAATTAAGAAAAGAGCATACAGGGCCAACAAAGCGACAGATACATACCAGGTAGAAAAGATTGTAGACACAAACGTACAGAAACGTAGAGGCAACTACTACGCCATAATGGATAAAAAAAATTTTTTTGACGACTTATTAAAAGGTACAAAGACTAAACAAGAAGTTGCTGACATACTAGGTTGTTCTTTACCAACTGTTACAAGATCTTTGTCTGCATATCTAAAGGACGAGGCACTGCGAGTCAATCACGAGTCCTTACAAAAAAATGGGGAGGCACAAGCAGCACTCGATGACTTTGTAGAGTTTAGGGACAAATATTTTTTGACAGAGCAGAACGTACCGTACGAGACACCAGAGTTCCAGAAAAGATGGATAGATGCAATATTAGAAACTATTAAGAATGGTAAAAGATTAATGGTGTTGTCTCCGCCACGTCATGGCAAAACAGATTTGCTTACACACTTTTGTGTATACATGATATGTAAAAATCCAAACATGAGAATAATGTGGGTAGGGGGTAACGAGGACATAGCAAAAAACGCGGTAGGTTCTGTACTCGACCACCTAGAAAACAACGAACAACTTATACAGGACTATGCAACATACGAGGGGTTTAGGCCTATGAATAAATCTGGCAAGTCCTGGAGTACAAGTCAATTTACTGTAGCTACAAGAACTGTGTCTGGTATAAAATCACCTACGTTGGTAGCTGTAGGTAAAGGCGGTAAAATTTTGTCAAGAGATGCAGACTTAATTATATCTGACGACATAGAAGATCATGGTAGTACAGTGCAACCAAGTGCAAGAGAGAATACAAAAAACTGGTGGACAACAACATTACAGTCTAGAAAAGAAGAACATACAGGTATGGTTGTTATTGGTTCTAGACAGCATCCTGATGATTTGTACAATGCATTGTTAAACAATGATGCTTGGGAAACAATAGTAGAGAGAGCGCATGATTTAGAAATACCATTAGACCAAGAGTCAAATGACCAAGACGAACACATGTTATGGAAAGGTAAACGATCACACAAATGGCTTATGGAACAATTAGCAGCAGCAGAAACAACAGGTGGTAGAGCTATATTTGAGATGGTATATCTTAACAAAGCTGTACCTGCAGGTATGGAATTGTTTGGTGCAGAGATGATAGATTCTTGTTTAGACAGGTCTAGAATACTTGGTGATGTACCACCACATACTGCATTAATTGCAGGTTTAGATCCTGCAAGTACAGGATACCAAGCAGCAGTATTGTGGGCATACAATCAAAAAACTGGACAGTTATGGTTAGTAGATTTACGTAATGACTTAGGTGGTGGTATATCTAAAGCATTAAAAGTTATGCAAGAATGGCATGAGCAATATTTTTTATCGCATTGGATTGTAGAAGAAAACGGATTCCAAAAAGCTATAGGACAAGATAAAGAAATAAAAAACTGGGCAGGTGTAAACGGTGTAAGGATAGAGGGCCATCAGACATATAAAAACAAATGGGATCCTGTATTTGGTGTAACAGCTATGGTGCCTATGTATGAACAACAAAAAATAAATTTACCATGGGGTAATCCACAGACACAACGTAAAGTAAATGTACTTAGACAACAATTAATTTATTTTAGTAGTGCTAGTGGCACAAATTCTAAGTCTGTAAATTCAAAAACTGACTTAGTTATGGCAAGTTGGTTTCCTATGAAAAGGGTACGCCAGACCGTTAAATTAATGCTATCAGAAGTAGACAACGACTATAATCCATCTTATAGCAATTATAAGTTAAGTACATACGACGAAAGAATGTGGGATAGATAATGCCATTAAACGCTAGTCAACTAGCACACAAGGTAGACGATTTACGTGGGTTACACGAACATACTGGTCATTGGGATTACAGAACAAGAATAAGAAAAATTATTAATGGTGGTTCACAAGGTGTATCAGCATTACTAGGTTCTAACTCTGAAAATTACAACGAAGATTTACCTATACCTAATATGATCGAGTCTGGATTAGAACACCTAGCACAAAAACTAGGTAGAGTGCCTGACTTAAAAGTTGATCCATATAACAATAAAGATTCTGAACGTGCAAAATTAAAATCAGAAAAGATAGAACGTATAGTACATTCGTACGATAAGAAAAGCAGAATAGAAATGCAAATGCCACAAGCAGCTAGATGGCTACCTGGTTATGGTTTTTGTGTATGGATAATAAGAAACAAACAAGATCAGTTTGGCAATATGTATCCACATGCAGAACTACGTGATCCGTACGATTGCTTTCCTGGTTATTATGGACCTGATCAAACACCTACAGAATTAGCATTAGTAAGAATTGTACCGTCAGGATTAATTAAAAAATTATATCCTAATGCAAACATAGAATACGAACAAGGTACAAATAATTATGGTGGTGGTTGGCAACAAGGTTTATATAAAGATGCATTGTCAAGGTCATGGGAGAATGACACTGCTGATGGTGAAGAGTTAATAGAATATTATGACGAAGAGGGTACTTATGTATATCTACCATCTACAAGTCAAATATTAGACTTTACACCTAATCCATTAAAGACAGGACCAAGATTTGTAATTGCTAAAAGATTTAGTTTTGACAGACTACAAGGACAATACGATCATGTGTTAGGCCTTATGTCTGCTATGGCAAAGATAAATGTTTTATCAATTATAGCTATGGAAGATGCTGTGTTTACAGAAACAAACATAGTAGGAGAAATAGAGTCAGGTAATTATAAAAGAGGTAGATTTGCAATAAACTATCTATCTCCTGGTAGCCAAGTTGTAAAACCAACAAACAACTTACCTTATCAGATGTTTCAACAAATAGATAGATTAGAAAGACAATTAAGATTAGGTGCTAGTTATCCTGTTACTGATGACGCACAATCACCAAACTCTTTTGTTACTGGTAGAGGTTTACAAGAACTTATGTCATCAGTTGACTTAAATGTAAGAGAATATCAACTATCACTAAAAACTGCATTAGAAGAAATTGATCAAAAAAGATTAGAGATGGATGAAATATTAAATAAAGATAAAAAGAAACCATTAAGTGGTTTTGCTAACGGAGCAGCTTTTTCAGAACAATATGTACCATCTACAGATATAGCAGGTCAATACGATACTCGTAGAGTATATGGTGTTATGGCCGGATTTGATGAACCAACTAAAATTGTATCAGGCCTACAATTATTACAAGCAGGTATTATTGACAGGGAGACATTGCAAGAAAACATGGATGGTCTAGAAAATTTACAAAAGATAAATAATAGAATTACAAAAGATGAGGCCGAAGATGTTTTGTTTGAAACATTAAAAGTACAAGCTACACAAGGTGATCCTAAAGCCACTATGGCATTAGTACAAATAAGAAAAAATCCAAGTAACATGTCATCTATACTAGATAAATTTTATACTGCTGAAGAAGAGACACCTGAAGATGAACAAGCAATACTTGATCAATTAACACAGGCACAACAAGGACCACCTGTACCACAAGGTCCTACACCAGATATAAGATCTTTATTATTACAAGGAGGACAACCTAATGTTTGATAGTGAACAAGAATTTATTGATTATGAATTTGAAAGTATGGTCAAAAGCACACTTAGTGATACATGGTTTGAAAACATGAATGCTTTTCCTGACGAACAAGAAGTTGTACAGTTACCTGCTTTTTTTGTAATTTTTAAAAAGACTATACAAAATTTTATGGATGACATTAATGAGGAGGACGATAATGGCAAATGGATCATCTAGAAGAAGAGGTAGAAGAGG
>MDTE01048381.1_pt1 | contig 16447 bp, 14 predicted proteins | sample 811231 | NCBI WGS metagenome assembly MDTE01 (sample SAMN05326651, study PRJNA326480) | marine metagenome | isolation source: seawater | place: Indian Ocean: Red Sea | collected 2010
AACGCTTCAAAACTGAAATAGAAAGTGAATTTGAGGAACGCATAGTTAGACAAGCAATGCAAAAGGCTCAGGAAGAAAAAATTGATATTATAAGAATCTCTGAAATTCGTGAACAGTCCCATAACATTGATGGCACTTACACGGCAACCATCGAACTAATCACAGCTCCGGATTTTGAGTTACCCGATTACAAGGACCTTGAAGTGCAGGTTCCAAAAATTGAAGTCACTGATGAGCAACTCAATGAATCCCTCGATCAGATACGAGAACGTTTCGCCGATTACGAAGATGTTGAAAACCGTGGTTTGCAAATGAATGACTTTGCAGTCATCAACTACAAGGGAAGCATCGAAGGGAAGCCCGTAGGTGAAGTCCTTCCCCTTGCCCCGGCAACTCTTGCCCAGAACACAGGGTTCTGGCTAAAGATGAACGACGAATCATTTCTTCCCGGATTTTGCTCACCACTGGTAGATGCCAAACTCAACGAAACCGTATCATTGAACGTCACAATCCCTGAAGATTATCAGGCAGAGGAACTGAGAGGCCAAAACATTGATTACGAAGTGGAAATTGTCTCAATTAAAGAACAAGTACTTCCTGAACTGAATGATGAATTTGCCGATAAAATCAACCCCGGTAAGTCATTAGAAGAAATAAAAAGTGCTCTTCATGAACAGATGACGGAGCAGCGGAAAGGCTACCGCAAGGAAATGATCACGAACCAGATCCTTTCTAAAATAAATTCAGACCTTGATTTTGAACTGCCCAAGGAAATGGTCATGCGGGAAACGCAGAGCCGAGTAAATGATATTTTCGCATCAAACACAGAGCGCGGTGTTTCAGAAGAGGAACTTGTTGAGCATCAGGAAGAAATAATTGAGTCGGCCGGACAACAGGCCCATTCCAGCGTCAAAACCAGTTTCATTTTGGAACAGATTGCGGAAAAGGAGGAAATAGAAGTTAGCCAAGAAGAAATTCTGGAACGTGTTTCTCAAATCGCAGCTCGCCAAAAAACATCCGTTAAACAACTCACTAAACAGCTCGAGAAAAAGAACGGTTTCGGTAGAATATATAATGGAATCAGAATAGAAAAAACCCTAGATTTACTGCGCGATTCGGCCGTAATAAAAGAAGTCGAACCGGAAGAACTGGAAACCCAATAAAATAATACAGGACTGTAAAAGGGTGACGATCTGAGCTAACTTGCGTGAGTCAAGGCCATGCGCTTGATTATCAATTAAAATAGAAGAGAAACTTATTAGAAACTGACAAATCCCCCCATTAGAAAAATGCCAGAATTTCCAACATCTATACTCAGTAAGAACAAAGAACAAAATGTCAGTAATATGGTAATTCCAACCGTCATAGAATCTGAAGGCCGGGTCGAGCGTGCTTATGATATCTACTCAAGACTATTAAAAGACAGGATAGTATTCATTGGAAGTGAAATTGATCCCTACAATCAAATCTCGAACTCCGTCATTGCCCAGCTCCTGTTCCTTCAAATGCAGGACCCGAACAAAGACATTAACATGTATATCAATTCTCCAGGAGGATCAGTCTCTGCGGGGCTTGCCATTTACGACACAATGCAGTTTGTCACATGTGATATCAATACCTACTGCATCGGGATGTGCGCCAGTATGGGTGCCGTTCTGTTAAGTGCTGGCACAGCAGGAAAACGTTTTGCCCTACCAAACTCCGATATCATGATTCATCAGGTTTCTGGAGGCGCGAGCGGCACAGCATCTGATGTGGAAAGGACCGTGGAGCACATGTACTCGCTGAAAAAGCGCCTCAACAAAATCCTGGCAAAACATACAGGAAAAACAGAAAAGCAAATTGAAAAGGACGCTGACCGAGATCATTGGATGAGTGCTAAAGAAGCAGCTGAATACGGGCTCGTTGATCATGTCATGGAAAGCAAAAAAGACATGCCCGGCGATACTAAGAAAAAGAGCAAGTAATAAGATAAGAATTCTTACTCTATACATATAATTATTTAATGAATTGATAACAGAATGGCCAGAGCCTCAAATTTAACCATGTGTTCTTTCTGCGGAAAGAGCCATTCTGAAGTGAGAAAACTCATTGCAGGTCCGGGAGTCTATATCTGTGATAGTTGTATCGTAGTATGCAAAAATATCCTCGATAAAGAAATTAATGAGGACAAAGAAACTCAGATTGCAGACGTCTCAGCTAATGATAAGAGCCTCAAGGTCCCGGACCCGATCACCATTTGCAAAAAATTAGATGATTACGTTATCGGTCAGGATCATGCAAAGAAGGTCCTGTCAGTAGCAGTTCATAATCATTATAAGCGAATACTGCATGATCGTGGTGAACTAGATAGTTCAAGAGCCAAAGCAATAAAAAGTGATCAATTCTCAAAACTTTCTAAAGTCGAATTAGAAAAAAGTAACGTTCTGCTCCTCGGTCCGACAGGATCAGGAAAAACACTACTGGCCAGGACACTGGCTAAGGTCCTCAATGTTCCTTTTTGCATCGCTGATGCTACTACTTTGACCGAGGCAGGTTATGTGGGGGAAGATGTGGAAAATATTATATTGAGGCTCCTCCAAACAGCGGAAAATGATGTGAGCAAGGCCGAGCTAGGAATTATCTATATTGATGAAATTGATAAGATAGGGCGAAAGACAGAAAATGTAAGTATAACGCGGGACGTTTCCGGAGAAGGGGTCCAACAAGCATTACTGAAAATACTGGAAGGCACAATTTGTAATGTCCCACCCCAGGGCGGTCGAAAACATCCACAACAGGACTATATACAGGTAAACACTGAAAAGATCTTGTTTATTTGTGGCGGTGCTTTTGTGGGCCTCGAAGACGTAATAAAAAGACGCTTAGGAAAGGGAATTATGGGTTTTAAATCCGATGATCAATCGGCTGAAAAACTTGAGAAAAATAAGAGTGAAACGCTGAGACTTGCTGAACCAGAAGACCTATTAGGTTTTGGACTGATCCCTGAATTCATTGGCCGGTTGCCTATCATATCCACCCTCGATGAATTGAGCGAAGAACAACTGATCAAAATACTGACGGAGCCCAAAAATGCCATGCTCAAACAGTATCAAAAGCTCATTGCACTGGAAGGAGCCGAACTGAGTTTAACTAAAGATGCACTCCAAGGACTAGCTAAGGAAGCCGTGAAAAGGGGAACAGGAGCCAGAGCACTTCGCTCGATATTTGAAAAGCTCATGCTCGATATCATGTATGAGCTACCTAGTAATAAGGATATAAAGAAGATATCAATTAACCGGGCCGTAGTTGACGGAAAAAAAGGCCCAGTACTTAGGAAAAAGGCAAAGAAAGATGCCGCCTAGACTGATTGAATAATCATCTCTAAAAATTACCGATCAAAGGTTACGCAATCCGTCCTCTCCAAAGCTCCGCGGGATCTCCTCTTCAATGAGGTCTATTCTTCTTATAACATCATCATCGAGATCAATCGATGAAGCTGCCAGAGTTTCATCAAGTTGTGACAGAATTGAAGCACCAATGATTGTGGAGGCTACAAAATCATGCTGCTTACTCCAAGCAACAGCCAGAGTAGTAAGGCTCATTCCCAGATCATCAGAAATTTCTTTTAATCTGCCTGTCACTTCTAAGGTCCTAGAATTAATGAACCGGGCCGCCATCTTTTTTTGTCTTTCACCCCCACTAGTAAGATATTCACTGAACCTTGCTCCTTCAGGTAATTGTCCTTCCTGATATTTTCCTGATAAGACTCCACCAGCAAGTGGTGAATATGGTATCAGGCTGACTCCTTCTTTACGACACACCTGAGCCAATTCACTTTCGCATCGGCGATTCAAAATTGAAAAATTATTCTGTACCGTCTCGTAACGAGGCAAACCGTTCTTTTCAGAAGACCAAAGACTTTTCATCAGTCCCCAGCAAGTCTCATTCGAACAGCCAATGATTCTGATCTTACCCTGATCCGCAAGATCCGCAAAAACATTCAAAGTTTCATCCGCTTTCATACCATGATCGGGCCAATGAGTTTGGTACAGATCAATATAATCTGTACCTAATCTCCGAAGACTGCCCTCCACGGCATTAACGATATGATTACGGTCAAGGGCAGTCATGCCATGACGAACCGGAGGAGTAAACCAACCATGCCCGGGACCAGTAACTTTGGTCGCTATAATTAACGATTCTCTTGGCTTGTCTTTCATCCATCGGCCAACGATCTCCTCTGTTATGCCAAAATGATTCTCAGATGGAGGTACCGGATATATTTCCGCAGTGTCAAAAAAATTTACCCCGGAATCATAAGCACGGTCCATGATCGCAAAAGACTCTTTCTCATCAGTTTGCAATCCAAATGTCATTGTGCCAAGGCATATATCAGAAACAGTAATGCCACTACTACCAAGTCTACGACGCTTCATATTATCAAAATATATTTATCTCAATTAATATAATTAAATATAAAAATAATTGGAAACTGAAAAGATCATCAACTTCATCGATCGGCCCCCATATCTCCATGAACTAGTTCTCTCAAATTTTTAACTTCTTCAGCATTAACTCCTGAATCAGATAATGAAGCAGCAGAATGAAATTCCACAGCATCTTCAATTTCCAAAAGTTTTGATATATTGGAAGACCTTACTCCTCCGCAGCAGATGATGCTGGGATTACCCATAGAATCTTTCACTAATTGGGAAATCCTTTCAGGATTCTCACTGGCCCTAACCAATCCTCCTGAACTCAGTATCCGATCAACCCCGATCGCACGTAATTTTTCCAGTGCAAATACATGATCGTTACATTCATCAAATGCGCGGTGAAATGTGAAAGGAAGCGGACCCGCCATTTTTACCATCTTTTTCGTGACCTCGATATCAAGTTCAGCAGATTCACTTAATGCTCCGGACACTATACCATGGGCTCCCAAGTCCTTAACCTCCCTGATAGATTCAAGCATATCCTCCACTTCATGCTCATTAAAATTAAAATCACCTCCGCGTGCTCTGATGAGCACAAAAACAGGTATCTCCACATTCAAAAGGACTGATCTCACAAGGTCAGCGCAAGGAGTCACTCCACCGACTGAAAGATCCTCACACAACTCTATCCTGTCAGCACCACATTCATACGCAATTTTGGCGTCCTCAAAAGATGTACAACAAATCTCTAATTTTCTTCTCACTCTGATAGGAAAAATTGTTTTTCCTCGTCCTTTCCCCCATTAACACTGAATGATTTACTCCAATCTTCGTCTTTTTTTAATGTCGCCTTTAGGACATAATTCGAACCCTTTTTCAAAGACAGTTCGAGCATATCATTAGTATCATTAGTCGAATCCCGGGTCCGGCCTGAGGCTACCTTGGTCCCATCCATCCAAACCTCCACGTCAGTAGCGATTCGTTCACCTCCGGGCCTATCAAAGATTTGGATAAATACTCTATTCCCTAAATTTCCGGTATAATTATCGGTCACATTTTCCGCAAACACATAATCTATTCCAAGGTCCCAAATTAAAGGGAAATTTGTTTTGGTTCGTTTCCAACTCGACGCATAAATCGCATGCTTAGGGTCTTCTTTTATGGCTTTTGAGGCGCTTCCCTTAAACCAAGCATGGCCTAAACCCGCAGCACTATATTCACAAGCACCCGTGAACTGCCAAGCATTACCATCCCAAACCTCGACCCAACTGTGGTTCCCTCTTTTATTTGCCCACATTGGAGTTCCAACAAATCGGGACGGGACCCCAACGGATCGGCAAGCATCTATAAGAAGAACTGACAGACCGGTGCAGGAAGCGAATCCAGCATCTATCGATTCATAAGGACTCTGATCGGGTTTGGGTCTCTTTCGCGCATGGTACCTGACATTTATCATTTTCCAGATCTCCTTATTGAGTATCTGAGCAGCTTCTTCGAGCGTCTTTGCCTTTTTTACTAATGGAGAAAAACGGGCATGGAAATCTTTTCTCCAGCGGTCACGCCTTTCATTTATGCTCGCATAAGGAAGTACGTCATTAAAAAAAATCTCCTGAGGAACCGACTTGGCCCAATCAGATTCGGACCGTGCCTTATACGCATAGTTCACATTTTCAATAAGATACTCCGAACTGAGAGTCTTAAGGTCCCTATCAGGCATATGCTCAATTAAAAAAAGCAACCCATCAACTCTGGATGGACTTATACTTTCAATAGACCTTATCAACTCCTTGGAGTTTGCACCTGATCTCTTCAATGGCTCTACAAGCACAGATGATTGTTTAGCAGAAAGCCCCTTGACTCCGATACTTTCGATGCCAAAGCAGAGATTTGAGTAACTTAAAAAAACAGCATAAAGGATCCAAATAAATTTCATGATCAATTTACACAATGAATAAGGCGTAAGCTCCAGTCAACCGGACCTTTTGATTTTTAGTTGTCTGAATTTTTCTTTTCTGAAAAACCCAAAGAACAATTGTCTTTGCACCCTACAAAACGACTCAGAAAATAGCGGTTCCTGCTTATTAATTTGTATATTCTATCCGAAATAATAATCATACCTGGAAACCACATGAGAAGGGAAAGAGGAATTAAGATCGGCATTCTTAATCCGAGGAACCGGATCGCTCTGGCGCCCCTGTAAACATCTTTGTTTGGGGTGACGCAGTGAATTGCTTGATTTAAATCATTATCATCTATATGAACCCCTAGACGAAGCTGATGAAAATTTTTCGACGGAACAAACTCTACCTTATTGAACCAATCCATTCTGGCCAAGGCCCTGACCTGAAAATTACAGAAAGGACAATCGCTATCGTAAAATAAAATGTGTCTAGAGTCCGACACTAGGAATCTCTATATCCTACTCCCAGTCGAGTCAAAATCAAAGAACCTTGGAGATGAATAATTCAGAAAATAAACAATTAGTGATCTTCGAATGGCTACTAAGGGCAACGTGCGCAGTTATGTTCATTGGCCATTCTTGGGTATGCTTTAACGGACAAATGCCACTCAGAGCCCTTTTATGGGACGAGAATATAATGTCCGGAATCATTACAAAAATGAGCGGACAGGATTGGAACTGGTGGGTCACCTCTCCAGATATTGATAACAAGATCAATCATTGTGTAATGGTTCAGGGTTTCCTATTTCTACTCTTCGCCGCTCTATCACTAATACCAATCCGCAAAAGACTATATAGATCCATTTATTTAATTGGTTTCATTAATTTGGTCTTTCTTGCTTTCCTCAAGTACATGGACAACCGGATCGGAATCGGAAACCTGCTAGAGCATGCTTCCCAATTCATTTGCCCATTGGTTCTTTTTCTTTTCACTGCCAGAAATAATCTCAATGGATCCCTCGAACTGTTAGCCAAAATCAGCGTCGCTTTGACTTTTATATTCCATGGATTGTTTGCAATTAATTTCGGCCACGATTGGAATTGGCTCAATCATACAAGGCCCGGGCACTTCACAGAAATGGTAATGATCTGCCTTGGAATTAATGAGGAACGGTCCGCGAATCAGATCCTATTTATTGCGGGCATCCTAGATTTCCTGGCAGCGATATTAATTTTCACTCATACAAAGCTAATTAAAATGGGTCTACTTTATATGATTTTATGGGGACTATTAACCGCAATGGCCCGTCCATGGGCTCACTTTAACAAATCCTCAGCAATAGAAAGTCTGAACAACTGGATACCTGAAATGCTTTACAGAACACCACATTTTGCTATTCCTCTGTGCCTATTACTTGCACTTAAGATAAAATGCGCCAATGATTCTGACCCGATTCATAGATAAGTAAATGAAAATACCCCATCTCTTAATTCTATTTATTCTTTTAACAGCTAATGTATTTGCCAAGACTGACAAATACAGAGTCATCTGGAATTCGTCACCTGAGACCTGTGTCACAATAGGCTGGTGCAAAATTGACGGATTAGGGGCAAAGGTTCACTACGGCGAGGCGGACATTGTAAATAAAGAAAACACTTATCCTTTCCAAAAAGAAGTGGACCGTAAAACATCCCATTTGGAACTGATGAGCCGGTTCGTTCGATTAGAGGGCCTCAAGCCTGACACTGTTTATGCCTTCATAGTAAAAGACAGCAATTCAGAAAGTAAGAAATTTACATTTAAAACAGCTATCGCTGAACCGGGCAAGTTTTCATTTGTGGCCGGTGGGGACAGCCGCAATAACAGAGGAGCCAGGCAAAATGCCAATAGAGCGGTTTCTAAAATACGGCCAATGTTTGTGTGCTTTGGAGGTGACATGATATCAACTCCAACAAACAAAAATTGGTCACAATGGCTAGACGACTGGCAGTTAACGACGGGAAAAGATGGTAGAATGGTTCCCATCATAGCTGCTCGCGGAAATCATGAAGGTGCGTGGGACGTTCACCGCCTATTCGACACTCCGAGACCTGAAGATTATTACGCTTTGGAATTCGGAAACAAATTTATGCGAGTCTATACTTTGAACAGTTGCATTGTCCGTGCAGGAGCTCAGGGAGAATGGCTCAATAAGGACCTCTCTGAAAACAAGGATGTGAAGTGGAAAATAGCTCACTACCACCACCCTTTCAGACCGCATCACAAAGGCAAAAAAGAACAGGATGCGCAGTACAAGGCATGGGCAAATAATTTTTATAAACATGGTATGAACCTAGTCATTGAATGCGACAGTCATGTTGTTAAAAGAACTTGGCCGGTGCGCCCATCCAATGACCCTGGAAATGATCAGGGATTCATACGGGATGACAAGAACGGAATCACATTCATCGGAGAAGGTTGCTGGGGAGCTCCACTCAGAAGCAATGATGATGACAAAAAATGGACCCGAGCATCGGCAAGCTTCAACCAAGTTAATTGGATTTGTGTTACTCCGGAAAAACTCTTTGTCAGAAGTATCCAGGTAGACAATATCGCTAAAGCAAAATCCATTGACCCATCCAAACCTTTTGAATTACCCGAAGGCATGGAAACATGGAAACCGGAGACCGGAGAAGTTGTGGATGTTTTTCCAAGAAATACAGCTAAGACTGAAAATCCTTAAGCTTCCTTAAGGGAACTTTCAATATATTCCCTACTCTTATTAATAGCTTTTGATATCTCCTCTATAGTCGGAAGTATCGGTATTCCTCGGGGCACAGGATGCATGAAAATCTCACAATATCCGTCGTATTTTATATCCTTAAGAGCCCGTAAAATTGGTTTATAATCAAGTCCTCCACCAAATCCAGGCATCTGTCTCATCTCAATTTCCTTGGAAGTTTTTTTGGACATTCCATCAGAGTGCTCCTGAAAATACATGAACGGGATATTTGCATTACCCAAATCCCGAATAATTGCAGGAATCTGATCCTGAAACCGGTGCAAATGATGGGGTGCGAGAGCGACGCCCAAATTCTTAGAACTGTTCAGTTCTGCAAAATATTGCAACGAATCAGGATGGTATAAGAATTGCCGGCTATGATTCTCAACAGCAATGGTCATCCCCAATTCTTCAGCAACAGAAACGTGAGGCTTCATTTTTTCAAGAAACTCACTAACCACTTTCTTTGCCTCTTTTCCTTTAACTTCTGATGGACCCGTTGTTCCACAGACAATGATCTCAGCATCGAAATTTTTATGAATCTTTCTCATCTCGTCAACGAGACCAAAAGGGCCGAGGGGGTAACGTGTAAATACTGCCGCTTTTACTTTATGTTTCGCTAATAAATTTTTGGCAACGTTATGACCCATTTTATCGATTTGCTCTCTCTGGTTACCATGGACTTTGCACCACACATCAATGGCTTCAGAGCCGGTCAGAGTAACCTGAGGCAAAATGGATTCGAGCGGCATATAACCATACATTGCTGATGAGAGAATGTACCGGAGCCGAAACTTATCCTGTTCCGCAATGAGTGGGGAAGCGGTAACGCCTCCAGCCAATGATCCTATCGATTTTATAACATTTCTACGCCTCATAATTTATACAATATTCATCTATGCAATCTTTTCTCTTTCACCAATGAGCATTTTTATCCAGTGACCAAGGTACTGTCCGTTATCATGAAATGTTCTTCCTGAAACAAGGTTTCCGTCCACCACACATGCCTCATCCACAAAAATTCCGCCACACACTTCAAGATCAAACTGACACTTTGGAACTGTAGCCATTCTGCGACCACGGACCCTGTCAGCGCGTGCCGGTATCTCAACTCCATGGCAGACACTTGCGATGGGCTTATTATTATCAAAGAACCACTGGGTTATCCTTATCAAATCCGGATTATCTCTTATGTATTCGGGGGCCCGGCCCCCACTAAAGAAAATGCCCAAATAGTCTTCAGGATTAATTTCATTAAAGGCTATCTCTGCCTCAATTGTATAGCCTTCCCACTCCTTTGTGATGGTCCACCCCGGCTTCACTTCATGCATCACCATCTGGTATAATTTTTTTTCAGGACCAGCCACTACAGGAATGAAATTATCTTCCTGCAAGCGGTAAAAAGGATACATTGTGTCCAGTGTCTCACTGGCATCACCCACAATAATTAAGACTTTTGACTCAGACATATAGTATATTGAAAGATCCCATAAACCTGATGAGTAAACAATACTAAAACTTAAAACTAAGAAATCCGTTTGAATCTTCCCGTCGTAAGGTTCATTTAAAGAGAGACGGACAAATGAAAAAAGATATAAATTTTAAAGAAGACTTCCCGATCCTTGGCCGAGAAATTAACGGGAAGCCGTTAATTTATCTCGATAATGCTGCCACGACTCAAAAACCACGGGCAGTCATAGAACGATTGTCTGATTTCCTCTCCGAGGAAAATGCCAACATACATCGCGGCGTTCATTACCTGAGCATGAATGCTACCCAATCATACGATGAATCAAGATCATGCGTAGCAAATTTCATCAATGCAGAACATGATGAGGAAATTATTTTTGTCCGCGGAGCAACTGAAGCCATTAACCTTGTGGCAAGGAGCTTCTGCAGTAAAAAGTTAGGCCCAGGTGATGAAATCCTAGTCACAGAAATGGAACACCATGCTAACATTGTTCCCTGGCAGTTAGTGGCCGGCGAGCATGAGGCTCGGGTCGTGCCGGCACCAATAACAGATGAAGGTGAATTGGATCTTGATCAATTCGAATCATTACTGAACGAACGCACAAAATTAGTTGCATTTGTCCATGTATCCAATGCACTTGGAACAATAAACCCGGTTAAAAAAATGACTGCTATGGCCCATCAAAGAGGAATTCCTGTCCTCGTTGATGGGGCTCAGGCCGTGGCCCATCAGAAAGTTGATGTTCAGGAACTGGGTTGTGATTTCTATGTTTTTTCATCCCACAAAATATTTGGACCTGATGGTCAAGGAGTCTTATACGGACGCAAAGAACATCTCAATGGAATGGCGCCTTATCAGGGAGGAGGAGACATGATAGAAATTGTCAGCTTTGATGGAACCACTTTTCGCTCTTCGCCGGAGAGGTTCGAGGCAGGGACTCCAAACATCAGCGGAGCAATAGGTCTCAAAACAGCAATCGATTACGTTAATGATATTGGCTGGGAAACAATTCATGAAAAAGAATCCTTACTGCTAAATCATGCCAATGAATCTTTAACGAAAATTCCCTCAGTAAAACTGATTGGAACAGCAGAAGAAAAGGTTCCTGTACTCTCTTTCACTATTGATTCAGCTCACCCTCATGATGTGGCCACCGTACTGGACACGAAAGGCATTGCTGTTCGTGCCGGTCACCATTGCGCGCAACCCCTCATGAAAAGATTGGGGCTCAGCGCAACAACGCGTGCTTCTTTGAGTTTTTATAATACAGTAGATGAAATTAATCAATTGGCAGAGGCCCTAAAAGAAGTCACCGCATTATTTGAATCCTAAGCACAACTAACTTAATGGAAGATTTGAGCGACCTTTATCAAGAAATTATTCTTGCTCATAATAAGCGTCCAAGGAACGGCGAACCGCTGATCCCGTGCACTCATCAGGCAGATGGTTTCAATCCTTTGTGTGGTGATAAGTTAACCGTTTATCTCCGGAAAGGAGATGAACAGGTCGATGAAATTGCCTGTAGCACAGAAGGCTGTGCCATTTCACGAGCTTCTGGGTCAATAATGACCACAATGATTCAAGGGAAAACAGTAAGTGAAATAGAAAAACTCATTAAAGAGACAAAGGTCCTGCTGACAGGAGATGAAGAACCGGAAATCGATCTAGCAGAACACGGTGACATGGCCGCGCTAGTTGGAGTTCGGAAATTTCCCGCAAGAATCAAATGTGCTACCCTTGCATGGCATGCCCTCGAAGCAGCCATTAAAGGAAATAATGTGACTACTACTGAATAATTAATTCAGTAATTATTTAATGCGGTCAGTGGCCCAAAGAATTCCATTACTGACCATGTTCAAATATTCTTTGGCCTGCATTGTTTCATTATGATGTCCCAAGGTAGTACCAAAAACCTTACCCTTTCCATATTGATTGACCCAGACGCAGTCATGACTTGATTTACCTTTATCAATAGATCCCTTAGCTAATACCGTGGCTGATGGCCAAGTCTTATCGATATGATAAAGCTCCCCCTTAGGTGTGACCCACTGTTTAGGAAATCCCTTCATGACCGGATGCTCCGGCTTTACATTAGTGACGGTAATTGGAGCATGTCTTCCATGCCTAGGTGATGTGACCCCAAGCATTGCAGGCCAGTGCTTGGTCTTACCTGGAATTTTCCAGTGATAAGAATGCATGGAACAATGAATTGCTACAGCGGGCTTACCTGAATCATGAATTTTTGCAAGGGACTCCACAAAAGAAGCGTCCGTTTCATGAGCGTGGCACAAGTTATATACCACAATATCATAATCATCGGCCCAACCCTTCTTACTGAGAGCCTCCTTAGTACCTTTAGCGTCCTGATGAATGACGCCCCAAGTGACCGGAATCCTTTTACTGACCCCCTCAGTTAAGATCTTTTCCTGGCCCTTGTAATCATGATATCCGCCTCCAGTGACTAGCAAAGCTTTGATGGGGGCGGCGGCTTTTTTTTCTTCGGCAAATGAAAACACCGCAGCTGAAACAAAAGCCAATATGGGAAGAAGGAGAAGAGTTACTATTCGATTCATTTTAAATAGGTTTTATTGATTATTGAAATGCTTGGCTAAAAAAAAGCTTGGCACCATAAAAAACTTAAAAATTAACCTTAACCCAAAAAGTTTAATCACTGAATTGACCGGAAATTAACCCCGAATCACCTAAATTAAGCAATATTTCCTCAGTCAATTCCATTCCACAACCAAAAGGAGCAGAAATGATAGATTCAGTAAGAATTGAACCCTCTGTGATGATCAATGAAGCGAAGCCCGAATCAATCCACTCATAGAGGTCCGGATGAACTGAACAAATATCCTGTTGAAGGGACCGCGGAAAAACCGAGAGCCCGGAGAAATAATGATGACCGTTACGTTCAACGTGCTGAATGCCCAATGAAGACATTACCGCAAGGTCATTGAGAAGAGCCACGGGACCAACATTTGCCAAGTCCTCCCCGCTCAGGATCCATGGCCCAGTTCCTTCTCGTCGCAAAGATTCGAGGAGACAGGCATTGGCAATCCCTTTGAATACACCTTTACAATTCTTATGGCTCGTTCCGCGATAACCTAACTCGATGGCTCTGCGTAACGAGTCCAGTTCACCATCCGATTCATCAATGATCATTGCTGGTCCGGAATCCCAGGATTCTATCTCCTCTCTGACTGATTCGTGAAGAGCAAAGTCCCTATGAATGGGTTGCTCAACAAAAAGTAAATGTGAATCACCAAGGAAACTCTCTAAGATCGGATCCTTTAAGAATTGTTCCCAATGTTCCCGGAAAGCCATGACATTTGGATACTGTTCATTACCGTCAAGAGTGAATTTAAATTCCGGAACCAATTGGCCAAGCATTTGCGCAATGTTTTTCAATCTCAGTAAATCAGATTCCAGATTTCCCGAAAGTTTCACCTTAAAGTGAGTGAGGCCATAATACCGAATCGCATCATCCAATGCCTGAGGCAATCCATCATCGCAAAGCTCATCCTTCTCAATATCATTTGCAGTGAGAGCATCTCCAAGTCCAATAGTATGACGTGCAATTAGTGATTTTTCAGGTTCCTGGGGCAACCATTCTATAGGATCAAGCCTCCCCAGCTCAGGATGAATGGAATCTAATGCGATACCGAATTCATTGGTCCTAAGGGCCTCAGCAAAACTATGTCCTGTTCCCCGACAAAAAGCATCAATGAGTGCTCTCTCTACTAATGAAGTGCCAAGATGAGCAAGGAGAGGAGGGATCTTTTCAGCATTGGCCCAACTTTCCTGAAACTGATAAATCTTTTGCCATAATGAAAAAACCGATTCCGATTCTTGATTCAACCCAAAAGAAACCGCCTTTTCCAAGGCCCGGTGCATTTGAGGCAAGTCCTCTTCGAAGCGCGTTGATGGATTCTTGGTGAACCACTTGGGTGGCAATCCCTCTGATGCAATGCCATCAGTTCTTTCCCCGTTCAAGTTGACCGTAATATGGAGAAAAACATGCGGAAGCTCAGTCATAGCGGCAATTCCATATCGGAACGGGAACCGCGTTCTCATTGGGCGGGTACGAAACTCGAAATTCTCTATGATAATTGACATCTTTTAAATGAACATGCGACTCAATTACAGAATCGACAATTTACTCATGTTCGTTTGAAATAAAAGATTATCAGACACTATGCCTGGCCACAAACAGCAAAAACACAGAACCATGGCTTTTGCCTTGGTCGTAATATTCCTATTCGCATTAGTGATGGGTCCGGGGCCCGGCTCATTAATGATTAATCCTCCGGGATCAGAGGCTAAATTCTGGTTCGGTATGCCTGCCCTGTACGTCTGGGCTGTTCTCTGGTTCTTTGTCGAAGCGGCAGTGATTATCGTCGCTGCACGTTTTTTATGGGGAAAGGGGCAAGACAATGAGTGATATGATCATTTTGCTATCTAGTACTGATCTTGGGCACACTCCGAAAATTGTCCTAGTCATCTATTTATTAATCCTACTCGGACTGGGCATTTTCGGGTACCTGAAAAGCAAAGGCACTGAGGAAGACTATTATCTTGCGGGAAGAGGACAGGGATTACTGGTCACCTCACTAACAATCATGGCCACTTTCTTCTCGGGCGTTGCCCTACTTGGTTTTCCCGGTCTAGTCTACGAGAATGGCATCTCCTCAATGTTCCTTGCATTGAATTTACCAGTCGCTGGAGCAGCCGTCTATTTACTCGGAAACGGAATACGAAAACTCGGTCAGGCCAGAGGCTATGTGACTCCCGGAGACATGATAGCAGGATATTACGGTGGGACCGGAATCCGTTTCGTCGTGGCAGTTCTGGGTATACTCTATGTCCTTCCATACATTATCATTCAGATCAAGGCCGGTGGAATGCTCGCTCAACAACTGTTCGGTGAAAATATGTTCGACTTTGGTGCAGCTGCCCTCTCTCTAGTGACCCTAATTTACGTGCTGGTCGGCGGAATGCGTTCCGTTGCATGGACTGATGTACTGCAAGGTCTTCTACTTCTGTCAGGCGCTTTACTGGCCGGTGCTGCAGTGATGATAAGTTTAGGTGGGGTCGAAAAATTCTTTAGTGAGGTCGCTAATCTTGACTCTAAGCAACTCACAATGCATGACCCGAGAGAATCCAAGTGGAACCCATGGTGGATCCTCACTTTCTGCTTATTTGGCTCACTGGCGAGTATCGTTCAACCAGCACAATGGATGCGTTTTTACGCCGCAAAGTCTTCAAAAACACTACGTCAAAGTGCCGTGATTTTTGCCGTCGTTTTACCAGCGTGCTTCCTTTTCGGCGTGATGCTCGTTGGTTTGGTAGGCAGAGCGGTGCATCCACCCATTGATCCCAGCCTGGCACTGACCGCAGAGAATTTGCCTGAAGGGCTCAATAAACCAGATCAGATTGCAGTCTTTATGTTAAGCGAACAGTTACCCGCAATGCTTGGAGGCCTTGGAATCATCTTGGTATCAATCATCATGGTGGCAATCATGGCGGCCTCTATGAGTACTGCTGATAGTAACCTCCATGCCCTCGGAGGAGTCATTACGAGAGATTTTTACGATCGAATTAATCCAAATGCCAATGAAAAACAACGTGCATGGGTTGGCCGTGTTGTAATTATAATCACGACCGCAATAGCTCTTGGCATTGTTTCTCTTGGAGAAAATACTAACTTTGGAAAGGGCCTTCTTCAAACCATTGCCCAATTCTTTTTCCTCGCCATGGCATTCTCCTGTCAGTTAGTTCCTGCAGCAATTGACATCCTTTACATACGTAAAGGGACCCGGACCGGAGCCATCGCCGGCATGTGTACTGGCGGAGCAGTCGTTCTGGCAACTTTCATATTCTCTTCTGACAAAGA
>MDTE01091789.1_pt1 | contig 16447 bp, 19 predicted proteins | sample 811231 | NCBI WGS metagenome assembly MDTE01 (sample SAMN05326651, study PRJNA326480) | marine metagenome | isolation source: seawater | place: Indian Ocean: Red Sea | collected 2010
TAATGAAGGTATATACCTAAATGTAAAACTGTCTGATGAAACAAAAAATAATATTAAAGAGAAAATGATCTCTAATAATGAATATAACGATAACTAAAAAAAAAAATAATGTAAGCATACCGCTTATTATCATGCATGCTTCATGTCTATTTGTTTTTTTTATTCCATTCAAAATCGAACTACTTATCCCTTTTGGGATTATATATTGTTTAAACGTTTTTACCTTAACTGCTGGTTTTCACAGATACTTTTCACATAACTCTTTTAAAACATCTCGTTCTTTTCAATTTATTTTAGCATTCTTAGGGACTATGGCTGCACAAAAAGATCCACTATGGTGGGCAAGTCATCATCGACTTCACCATGCTCACGCAGATACTGAATTAGATCCTCATTCCGCAAAACTAAAAGGTTTTTGGTGGTCACACATAGGATGGGTAATGAAAAATAATGCTTGTGAAACAAGATTTGACAAGATAAATGATTTTAAAAAATTTCCTGAATTACTTTGGCTTAATAAATATGCATTTTTACCACCTATCCTCTTAGCTTTAACTTTATATATTATTGGTTCTTTAATTGGCTACTACAATCCTGAAAGCACTATATCAGGATTTCAATATCTAATTTATGGTTTTGTATTGAGTACTGTAGCGGTTTACCATGTGACATTTAGTATAAACTCTGTAGCTCATAAATTTGGAAAAAAAAGATTCAAAAATAAAGATGAAAGCGTCAATAACTGGTTTTTAGCTTTACTTGCAGGAGGTGAAGGATGGCATAATAATCACCACCGTTATGCTGTTTGCGCTAGGCAAGGTTTTAAATGGTGGGAAATAGATACAACATATTATATTTTAAAATTATTAGAACTTTTCAAAATAGTTTGGGATGTAAGAGAACCTCCAAAATCAGTTTTACAGGAATCTTAACGTGACGCTTATTCTAGACAACCTTTCCGTACTCTTGTATGGCTTTATTATATCATATATTTCCTTCATAGTTCTTTGGATAGTACAAGTAAAAAGTAACGACGCGGGTTGGGTTGATATTGGATGGACGCTTGGATTAGGCTCACTTGTTATTTGTTTAGGAATTACATCTGAAGGTCTCCTTGCTCGAAGAATCATTGCATCATTGCTAATAGGTATTTGGGCAATTCGGCTTGCATCATTTATAATTAAAGATCGGTTATTTAAAGAGGAAGAAGATTCACGCTATCAAAATCTAAGAAGATATTGGGGAAATAAAGCTAATTTCAAATTTTACTTCTTTTTTACATTTCAATCTTTCCTGGTAATATTGTTTTCAATCCCATTTCTTCCAATATTTAATAATCCAAATCCATTAGGAATTATTGATTTAACAGGAATTATCATGTGGTTAATTGCCTTTATAGGAGAAGCCTCGGCAGATAAACAATTGAGAGACTTTAAGAAACTTCCAGAAAATAAATTTAAAGTATGTAGAGTTGGTTTTTGGGGGCGCTCAAGACATCCAAATTACTTTTTTGAATGGCTTCAATGGATAGCGTATATATTCCTAAGTATTGGCTCAAATGAATTTTATTTGTCATTAATTGGTCCAATATTTATGTATTTCTTCCTGATTAAAGTTTCAGGTGTTTATTGGGTTGAACTTCAAGCAGTAAAAAAAAGAGGTGAAGTATATAAAAAGTATCAACAAGAAGTTCCAATGTTTTTTCCTAAAATTAATCGGTGAATTTATATGTTTAAAAAACAAATTATTAACTTAATTGAATCACCTATCTTTCCTGATTTTCTTTTAAGATTTATTATAAGAAAATTACTCAAATCTAGATTAAAAATTGAATACTCGCTTGTAAAAAATGAATTATCAAGCCTTCTAAAGTTTAAAGAAAATTTAAATAACTTTGATATAGCTTTGGCTACAACTGATGCAAATGAACAGCATTATGAAAATCCAACTGAATTATTTCAAATTTTTATGGGCTCCCATCTCAAATATAGTAGTTGTTTTTGGAACAAAAAAATAAAAAAATTAAATGATGCAGAAGAATTAATGATTAAAATGACTATTAAAAGAGCGCAAATATCTCACAATCAAAATATTTTAGAACTTGGTTGTGGATGGGGGTCAATGTCTTTATGGATAGCAAAAAATTATCCTTCTTCGCAAATTACAGCAGTTTCAAACTCATCTGTTCAAAAAGATTATATTGATAGTTTTAATTACCCAAATTTAACAGTTATAACTTCAGATATGAATGACTTTTCAACAAGTCATAAATTCGATCGTATCATATCAATTGAGATGTTTGAACATATGAGAAATTGGAATAAACTATTAAAAAATATATCTACATGGTTAAATGTTAATGGATTTCTTTTTATTCATATTTTTACTCATAAAAACTTATCTTACTTGCTAAATGGAAAAGAAAAGATTAATTGGATGTCAGAAAATTTTTTCAAGGAAGGAATGTTTCCATCTCAATATCTTCTTCCTGTCTGTGATGATCATTTAATAACAAAGAAGATGTGGCATGTTAACGGAAAACATTACGCGAAAACATTACGCGCTTGGCTTGATAATTTTGATAAAAATAAAAAAGATGTTTATGCTATATTTGAAAAATATAATTCTAACGAAAAATCATCTACCCTCTTTTGCAGATGGCGTATATTTTTTATCGCTTGCGAAGAATTATTTGGGTTTAGAAAAGGAGAAGAATGGTTCGTTACTCATTATTTACTAGAAAAAAGATAATTTTCGTTCTCATTTTAGTTATTCTTTTTTTTACTGCTTTGAATATAAAATTTAGTAAAAAAAATTATGCTTTAGATATAGTTAAGATTAATCAAATACTATTGGAAAATGATAACCAAAGTGCTTTTTTAAATGAAGCTTCTGAAAAAAGTTTAATAAATAAATTCACCAATCTCTATAAAGACTATACATCAACAAATATTGAAAATTATGTAGATGATTTATATGATCAGAACGTTTATTTTATTGATCCTGTTCATCAAATTGGTGGATTAAATAACGTTAAAGAATATTTTTATTTAATGACAAAACCAATTGAAAGTTGCAGATTTGAAATAAATTCAATAAGTAAAGATTTAAATAATTATTTTGTTCGTTGGGATATGTATCTTATATCTAAAGCATCTCCTAATAAAAAAATTGTGACTACTGGAATAACTCACTTTATCGTAAATTCATCAGAAAAAATTATATTCCATCAAGATTTTTGGGATTTAAGCTCTTTATACGATGAGTTACCTGTAATTAGTTTTTGGTCTAAATTAGTCAAAGAAAGAATGTTAGGAAAATTAAATGAAAAATAATTATTTTTTAAACATCGCATTATTTTTAACTATAACTTTTTCAGGATTTAGTATGAATAATATTTATGATATAAATATGGACAATATTTCAGGTGAAAATTTAAGTTTAGAAGAATTTAAAGGCAATGTGATTCTAATTGTAAATACTGCTAGCCGCTGTGGATTTACGTCACAATATTCAGAGCTAGAAAATTTATTTAATAAGTATAAAGATAAAGGTTTTACAATTTTAGCCTTTCCATCGAATAATTTTATGAATCAAGAACCAGGTTCTAACAAGGAAATTGAGGAATTCTGTAAAATCAATTATGGCATTTCATTTCCAATTTTTTCTAAAGTTGAAGTAAAAGGTTCAAATAAGCATCCTTTATTTGAATTCCTAACATCTAAAAATACTAATCCTAAATTCGGTGGTTCTATTAGTTGGAATTTCAATAAATTCCTTATTTCTCCAGATGGAAAGATTGTTAATAGGTTCGGAAGTATGACCTCTCCATTAAATAAGAAAGTTATTCTTTCAATTGAAAAGTATCTTCCTTAATAATACTTCATGATTTCGCCTTCAACACCTAAAATCGCTATTATTGGTAGTGGGATTGCCGGATTATCTGCCGCTCACTTCTTAGAAAAACAATTTGACGTGTCCTTGTTTGAAAAAAACGATAGATTGGGCGGTCATACTAATACAGTAAATGTTTTAGAAAATAATAATGAAATTGCAATTGATACAGGTTTTATTGTAATGAACAATAAAAACTACCCGAACTTTGCAAATCTTTTAGAAGAATTAGATATCCCTCTTTTTGATAGTAATATGTCTTTTGGATACCATGATCATGATTCAAATCTTCAATATTCTGGAAGCGGTATTAATGGTATTTTTGCCCAAAGAAAAAATATTTTTAATTTAAATTTTCACATATTAATTAAAGAAATTTTTAGATTTTATAAGCAGGCAAAAATTGATCTATCAGAAAACCGTATAAATATAGAAGAATCACTTAATGATTATCTTAAAAGATATAATTTTAATTATAGATTCATTGATCATCATTTAATTCCGATGGGTTCCGCAATTTGGTCAACTCCATATAAAGATATGCTTAATTTTCCAGCACAAAATTTTCTTAATTTCTTCAATAATCATGGGCTTTTATCACTTAAAGAAAGACCTAAATGGAAAACTATAACTGGCGGTAGCTCAACTTACATTAAAAAGATGATCGCCTCTTGGAAGAACGTCAAAATTATTACTAATGTAAAAATTGAAAATATCAAAAGATGTAATCACAAAATAAACATTTATACTAAAAAAGAAATGAAAACTTTTGATCATGTAATTTTAGCGGTTCATGCAGATCAAGTACTCAAATTATTAGGAGATGCAAATATTGAAGAAGAAAATACGTTTAATTCATGGAAATATTCAAAAAGTAAAACTTTTCTGCATACAGACTCAAGAGTGATGCCGTCAGAAAAAAAAGTTTGGAGCTCGTGGAATTTTAGTAGAATTACAAATAATAAAACTTTTTTAACTTACTATATGAATATGCTGCAACCTTTAAAAACCTCCATAGACTACTTTGTTTCATTAAATCCTCCCTATCGTCCCGATAATATTTTATATGAAATTGATTATTCTCATCCGATATTTTCAAAACAATCAATTGATAGTAGATTAATGTTGAAAGAAATTAACGGTAATAAAAACACATGGTTTACAGGAAGTTATGTTAATAATGGTTTCCATGAAGATGCTGTTTCATCTAGTATGGAAGTAAGCAGTAAAATAAGACGATTATATGAAGTCTAAGATTTACAATGGTTATGTAATGCATGAACGAAAGTTTCCTGTATTGCACAAATTTACATACCCTGTCATTTTTTTTGCTATTGATATAAACGAGATTGAGAATTTAAAAAAATCAATTAAAGGGTTTGGTAATTCTTATAAATCGTTCATAAAAATAGATCCTAATGATTATTTATTTGGAAAAGAAGTATTTACTGATCAACTCAAGCAAATTTATGATAATGAAGATGTAAATTCTATTATTCTCATAACAGTGGCAAAATTTTTAATTCCGACTTTTAATCCGGTAAACTTTTATTTTTTTTTAGATAAAAAAGATAAACCATTGAAGATAGTAGCTGAAGTGAATAATACATTTAAGGAGCGTCATATTTATCTTCTTAATGGAAATAATGATTTTCCTTTCGAGGGTGAACATAAAAAAGAGTTTCATGTTTCTCCGTTTAATAATATGAATGGAAAATACATATTCAATTTTAACTATCCAGGAGATAATTTTAATGTAAAAATTAAACTTTATGATGATGAAAATTGTATTATAGAGGCTAAATTATGGGGAAAAGGAGAACTTTTAACAACAAGCAGTCTTTGGAGAAAAATTATTTATCATCCGTTTATAATTTCAGCCACTTTACCACGTATTATCTATCAGGCATTCTTACTAAAAGTTAAATATAAGTTGAAGATTTTTAAAAAACCTATATCCACTCATGAGATGACAATTAGGAAAAATAATGATTAAAAAATTTTTAAACAATTTGTGTGAAAAAATCGTAATAAAACAATTGGATAATATTAAATACGGTAATCTTATTTTAGTTCTACCTAATAAAAAACAATATAAATTTGGTAATAAGAATGAAAATGAAAATTATATTTATGTAAAAAATAATGATTTTTTTAAAGAAATAGTTTTTACGGGAAATATTGGTTTGGGTGAATCATATATGAAAAATGATTGGGAAACTCCAAACTTAACCTCTCTTCTAACGTTGTTAATTAACAATATGAAATATTTGCAAAAAAGTGGGATAAATAAAGGTTCTATAATGAGGATATTTAATATTGTTAATCATAATTTGAACAACAACACGCGTAAACAAAGTATCAAAAATATTCATTCGCACTATGATTTAGGTAATGATTTTTACAAATTATTTCTTGATAATGAAACAATGATGTACTCCTCAGCAATATTTAAAAATAATGATGAAAAACTTTATCAAGCTCAAATTAATAAATTAAATACATTAATTTCTTTAGGAGAATTAAATTCGTCAGATCATATTTTAGAAATTGGGTCTGGATGGGGTGGATTTGCAATTCAAGCTGCCAAAACTATCGGGTGTAAAATTACAACTATAACGATTTCCAAAGAGCAATTTATTTTTACAAAACAAAAAATATTAGATGAAAATGTTGATCATCTGGTAGATGTTAAATTGTGCGACTATAGAGATATTTCTGGGTCTTATGATAAAATTGTATCAATCGAAATGCTTGAGGCGGTTGGACAAAAGTATTATGGAACTTTTTTTAATAAATGTAATAATTTATTGAAACCAAATGGAAAACTGATACTTCAAGTAATAACAATCCCGGACCAAAGATTCCAATCATATAAAAAAAATCCTGATTGGATTCAGAAACATATTTTTCCTGGAGGCATTCTCCCTTCTTTATATGAATTAACAAAAGCTATTAAAAATTCCTCTGAGCTACAAGTAGATCAAATTAATAACATTGGGATTCATTATGCTAAAACTCTTCATCAATGGAGATTTAATTTTAATCAAAATAAAACTTCTATTTTAAGTTTAGGATTCAATGAAATTTTTCTGAGAAAATGGAATTACTATTTTTCTTATTGTGAAGCTGGGTTTGCTTCAAAATTTATTAACAATTTACACATAGTTATTAAAAAGCTAAATTAAAGTTCAGGTTATTAATTATTATAATTTTTGATTAATCTTTTTATATTTCTTTGTGATTCTCTTTTTTTAATAGCTTCTCTTTTATCAAATAAATCTTTCCCCTGACATAAAGCGATCTCTATTTTTATTTTTCCTTTTAATAAATAATAATTTAACGGAATAATTGAAAATCCTTTTTCTTTCACTTTAGAATTTAATTTTTCTATTTCATTTCGTTTTAATAATAATTTTTTTTCTCTATCGACATTATGACTTGTTGTAGTTGACGATATGTAAGGTTGAACTGAACAATTAATTAACCATACCTCAAGTTTTTTATCAATCTGAACGTACCCTTCTTGGATGCTAGCATGTTTTAATTTTATTGATTTTACTTCCGAACCTGTTAATACCAAACCAGCCTCAAATTTTTCGATAATTACATAATTTCTTGATGCTTTTCGATTCGATATTAAGATTAACTTCTTGGAATTTTCTTTATCTTTCATACTCATCAAAAATTTCAATTATACAATTAAATTAAAATTGAAGCATCAAAGTCTAAATCATTTTTCTCTTCGACCTTTTCCTTAATATTTGATTCAGCGGTTAAATGTCCTTCAGCAATTTCCTTTAAGACAATATCGTGATTGTCCATTTCGGCATGATCTCTTTTTACCATAGGACGAGCTCCATTATTGAGCTGTCTAGTACGATATGAAATTAAATTAATTAATACCTGTGTATTTGGAATTTTTTCTTCTGCAATTGTTAAATAATTCATATTCATAAAAAATCCTCTTATATTAAATTTTATAAAATAGTGACGGAGTATAGCACTTAATTTTATTTGGTCAACTATCCAAAAAAAAGAAAATCCGCTCTTATGAACGGATTTTCTAAAGTTAATGTATATAATTTTACATCATTCCGCCCATACCGCCCATATCAGGGTGAGCAGGAGCAGGAGCCTCTTTTTCTGGGATATCTGTAATCATACATTCAGTCGTTAACAATAAACCAGATATAGATGCAGCATGTTGTAATGCTGATCTTGTAACTTTAGTAGGATCAATAATTCCTTCAGATATCATATCTGTATATTCACCAGTTGCTACATTATATCCGCCACCTTGTTTACTATTTTTAACATCCTGAACAATTATTGCGCCCTCTTCACCTGCATTTTCCACAAGCTGTCTTAATGGTGCTTCAATTGCATTATAAATTATAGATGCTCCAACAGCTTCATCGCCATCTAAAGAAAGTTTTTCAATAGATTTTTGTGCTCTAATAAGTGCAACACCGCCACCAGGAACAATTCCTTCTTCGACAGCTGCTCTTGTTGCGTGTAAAGCATCATCTACTCTATCTTTCTTCTCTTTCATCTCAGCTTCAGTTGCTGCTCCGACATTAATAACTGCTACACCACCAGCTAATTTTGCTAATCTTTCTTGAAGTTTTTCTCTATCATAGTCAGATGTAGTGTCTTCAATTTGTCTTCTTATTTGTTCAATACGAGCTTTTAAAGCAGATGTTTTTCCTGCACCTTCAACTACTGTTGTATCATCTTTACCAACTGTAATTCTTTTTGCACTTCCTAAATCAGATAATTCAACACTTTCTAATTTAATTCCTAAATCCTCAGTTATGAATTTACCTCCTGTTAGAATAGCCAAGTCTTCCATAATAGCTTTTCTTCTATCACCAAATCCTGGGGCTTTCACAGCACATACATTTAAAGTTCCTCTTAATTTATTTACAACTAGTGTAGCAAGAGCTTCGCCTTCAATGTCTTCAGCAATTATCATAAAAGGCTTCCCTGTTTTTGCTACATTCTGAAGCAATGGTAACATATCTTGTAAATTTGATATTTTTTTCTCAAAAATCAATATGTATGGATCCTCGAGAATTGCTTCCATTGAATTTGCATCTGTTACAAAATATGGAGATAAATAACCTTTATCGAATTGCATTCCTTCAACAACATCAAGACTTGTTTCAATAGATTTAGCTTCTTCAACAGTAATTGTGCCATCTTTTCCAACTTTATCCATTGCCTCTGCTATAATACTTCCAATAGTTTCATCTCCATTGGCCGAAATAGTCCCAACTTGAGCAATTTCTTCGCTTGTTTTTATTTTTTTACTTAACTTAACAAGACTATTAACTAAAGCTTCAACAGCTTTATCAATTCCTCTTTTAAGACTCATTGGATTTGCGCCAGCGGTAACATTTTTAAGTCCCTCTCTATATATCGCTTCCGCAAGAACAGTAGCTGTTGTTGTTCCATCACCAGCAATATCAGAAGTTTTTGATGCAACTTCCTTAACCATCTGAGCACCCATATTCTCAAATGAATCTTCAAGCTCAATCTCCTTAGCAACAGTAACACCATCTTTTGTTACAGCAGGTGATCCAAACTTTTTGTCAAGAATGACATTTCTTCCTTTTGGACCTAAAGTAACTTTTACTGCATTGCTTAATTTTTCAACTCCGCGAAGCATTGCATCACGAGCATCTGTATCAAATATTATTTGTTTAGCCATTTGAATTTCTCCTTTAAATTTATCCAATTACTGCAAGAATATCATCTTCACGCATAATTTGATATTCCTTGCCGTCAATTTTAACTTCAGTTCCGCCATATTTTGGCATTAAAACAATGTCCCCTTTTTTGACATTAAATGGGACAACTTTTCCATTTTCGTCAATTTTACCAGTTCCAACTGCAATAATCTTACCTTCTTGTGGTTTTTCTTTAGCTGAATCTGGAATAATTATTCCACCTTTAGCAACTTCATCCTCTTTAATAGGCTCAACAAGCACACGCTCACCTAATGGTTTTATTTTCATGGATTAACTCTCCTTTAATTTATATATTCTTTAATTTTTTTTATCTTTATCATCATCAACAATTTCAAAATCAGCTTCTTCGATATCAGGGTTGGACTTATTATCATTTTGATTATCTTGATTATTTCCATCTGAAGAATTTTGAGCATTAGCATACATTTCCGTTGCTGCTGATTGCATTTTTTCATTCAATATATCCAAGGATGATTTAATTCCTTCATGATCATCAGCTTCAAGAGCTTTTTTTACTGGCTCAATAGCTTCTTCAATTTGTTGTTTTTGTTCCGAAGAAATTTTCTCTTCATTTTCTTTTATAAACTTTTCTGTTTGAAAAATAGTTGAATCAGCCTGGTTAACTAAATCAATTTTTTCTCTTAATTTTTCATCATCAGCTGCATGAGCTTCCGCATCTTTAACCATCTGATTAATTTCCTCATCACTTAATCCGCTTGATGATGTAATTGTAATTTTTTGCTCTTTCCCAGTTCCAAGGTCTTTAGCACTAACTTTCAAAATACCATTAGCATCTATATCAAATGTTACTTCTATTTGAGGAGTGCCTCTAGGAGCAGGCGGAATACCATCTAGATTAAACTTGCCGATTGTTTTATTTCCACTAGCAATTTTCCTTTCACCTTGAAGAACATGAATTTCAACAGCAGGTTGATTGTCTGCTGCAGTAGAAAAAATTTCGTTCTTCTTACTTGGGATTGTCGTATTTTTTTCAATTAAAGGAGTAAAAACACCCCCCATTGTTTCTATACCAAGCGTTAATGGAGTCACATCCAACAATAAAACATCATTGACTTCCCCTTTTAGAACCCCTCCTTGAATAGATGCTCCTATAGATACAACCTCATCCGGATTAACACTCTTATTAGGTTCTTTTCCAAATAGTTTAGAAACAGAATCCTGAACTTTAGGCATTCTAGTAGATCCACCTACTAATATAACTTCATCAACACCTGAGGTGCTGAGACCAGAATCTTTGAGACATGAATTAACAGGTGAAGTCGCTTTATTAATCAAATCATCACATAGTTCTTCTAATTTTGCTCGTGATAAGGTTGTGTTTAAATGCTTTGGTCCTGTTGCGTCTGCAGTAATAAAAGGCAAATTAATTTCTGTTTGCTGAGAACTTGAAAGTTCACATTTTGCCTTTTCAGCAGCTTCTTTTAATCTTTGTAAAACCATTGGATCTGCAGAAAGATCAATTCCTTGATCATTTTTAAAATTATCAATGAGCCAACTAATTATTTTTTGATCAAAATCATCTCCGCCTAAATGACCATCACCACTGGTAGCAGCTACTTCAAATACTCCATCACCTATATCTAAAATGGATACATCAAATGTACCTCCACCCAAATCATATATTGCTATCTTTTCTTCGGATTTTTTTTCAAGACCATATGCCAAAGATGCTGCAGTTGGTTCATTAATTATTCTTAGAACCTCCAATCCAGCAATTTTACCGGCATCCTTTGTAGCCTGTCGTTGACTGTCATTAAAATATGCAGGAACTGTTATAACAGCTTGCGTAACGCTTTCTCCGAGATATGCTTCAGCGTCAGTCTTTAACTTTTGAAGGATCATTGCAGATATTTCAGGAGGTGAATAAACTTTTTCCCCAATTTTAACATGGGCATCACCATTTGAAGCTTTTATTATTTTATAGGGAACTAGATCAATTTCGCTTTCAACCTCATCATATTTACGTCCAATAAATCTTTTAATAGAAAAAATTGTGTTTAACGGATTTGTAACAGCTTGTCGTTTAGCTGATGAACCAACAAGTCTTTCGCCATCTTTTGTAAAAGCAACAACCGAAGGAGTTGTTCTTCCGCCCTCAGCATTCGGAATTACTGTTGGCTCTCCACCCTCCATAACAGCCATACAAGAATTTGTTGTACCTAAATCTATACCTAAAACTTTTGATCCTGCAGTACTCATTATACTTCTCCTTAATATATTGTTTCTAGAATATGCATTATATATGCCAATATTGAAAAATTCATACTTTCCTAATTATATTGAACATATTAACTATTTTTATTATTTTGAAATTATTAAATATATATGACATTTTTACTTAATCTAGTCTCATTTGTGTCATAATGGCACATGAAAGATATTTACATGAAATATTTTTTGATAGCTTTTTTTATTTTTTGGATTCTTTTAAATAACTTCTTAAGAAAATTATTTAAAGCTTCATTACAAAAAGATAATCCCATTAAGGAGACTAGATTCTTTATAATCTTATCGTTAGTACTTTTTGTAATTTCATTTACTAGTTTAATGATTTTTAAGTATCCTTATGGAGTTATTGGAATTTTTCTATTAATACAAAGTGCTGTATCTTACTCGTTTGGACGTAATTTAATTAAAACGAAAAAGATGACTTAAGAGCCAGGTTTTCTAGATGAGATATATATTTTTTGGGACCGCCTGATTTATAACCAGTCCTAAACATCTCTTTATTATCTTTGCTTAAAATTACTATGGTTGGAAAGTGAGTAATATTTAAATTCTTAGCAACCAATTCATTTTTCTTTTTTTCTTCGGAAGATTGTCCAGATCTCGGAAAATCAATTAGAACTGATACGACATTTTCTTTAGCCCATATTTTCCATTCACTAGTTTCAAATACTTCATCATTTAATCTTATACATGGAGGACACCAATCAGAACCACTAAACTCTATCAATAAATACTTATTATTTTCTTTTGCTTTTTTTAATGCAGAATCAAAATCCGTGATCCATATCTGGGATGCAGAAACAGAAAATAAAAAAAGATTAAAAATTATTAAAATTTTTTTCATTAAATCTAATTATAGAGTATTTTCAGAATTTAAATCTATGAAGGCCTGATTAAGTCTTTCTATCATGCTTTCCTGACCTTTTCTTAACCAAACTCTAGGATCATAATATTTTTTATTTGGCGAGTCTTCTCCTTCAGGATTTCCAAGTTGACTTTGTAAATAATCTTGATTGCTGACATAATATTCGTGGACTCCCTTCCAGGTTGCCCACTGTGTGTCAGTATCAATATTCATTTTAATTACACCATAAGAAATAGCTTCTTTAATGTGAGCTGCAGAAGAGCCTGAACCACCATGAAAAACAAAATAAAGAGGGTTCTCTACAGAAGTTGAAAACTTTTCAGAAACGTACTTTTGTGAATCTCTTAAAATTGTGGGTGTTAACTTAACATTACCCGGTTTATAAACTCCATGGACATTACCAAAAGCAGCAGCAATTGTAAAATTTGGGCTGATAGCGTTCAGTTTCTCATAAGCATAGGCAACTTCTTCTGGCTGAGTATATAATTTTGATTCATCTATATCAGTATTGTCTACCCCATCTTCTTCTCCACCAGTAACTCCTAATTCAATTTCTAATGACATACCTATTTTGCTCATTCTCTCTAAATATTCACATGATATACTAATATTTTCTTCTAAAGACTCTTCAGAAAGGTCTAACATATGCGAGCTGTATAGCGGTCTTCCTTTATCAGAAAACATTTTTTCACTTTCATCTAACAAACCATCAATCCATGGAAGAAGTTTTTTTGCAGCATGGTCTGTATGAAGAATTACAGGTACTCCATAAGATTCTGCCATCATATGTACATGATAAGCTCCAGAAGTTGCTCCCAATACATCACTTCCTGAACTTAAACCTTTTCCTGCATAAAATTTTGACCCACCATTTGAAAATTGAATTATAACAGGTGCTTTAGCTGATGCTGCTGCTTCAAGAACTGAATTTACAGAATCACTGTTAACTACATTTACGGCTGGTAACGCAAATTTATTCTCTTTTGCAATACTATATAACTTGCTTACATCATCACCAAATAATACACCGGGTTTCACATAATTTAATAAATTAACTGACATATCAAAAATCTCTTTCTTTAAATTTTAAAATCTGAGAATCACTATTGAACATTTATAATATAATTTAGTCAATAAAGTATCAAAATTAACTAAACATCTTTTCAATATTAACGAATTTACTCAAAAATTCACTAGATATATTTTTTATATTCTCCTTAGAAACTTCAATTTCTCTTCCCTTATTCAAAATACTAAATTTTGGTGTTTTGGCATAAATCCATTTTTTACTTGATCTTAGATCAATATATTTTTTGATTGTTTTATCATCAAATTCATTTTTTTCTAAATTTACATCATTAAACAAGATATTATATTGTTTAATAATTTCATTTGTAACAGATTTAAATGGTAAGTTTAGGTTTGTTACTTCAGCTGAATTTGACTTCACTGCCTTGGTTCTTATGTTTATATCTGTATTATTCAAATATTTGTTTAATTTTTTGAGGTCGGAGTCTAACAATAAAGTTCCATGATGAAGCACCTTATTTCTTTTATAAGCAAAAGCAGTCCCTGAAAACTTTTTTCCATTGTAAAATAGACTATTTTGAGATTTTATCTGAGCTCTTATATTTAAGTTTTTCAGAGCATCTAATATCATTTTATAAATTTTGTTACTATTATAAGTTTTGTTGTCTTCTATTATGCTATAATTTAGATTTCCTTCGTCGTGATAAACAGTCCCTCCTCCGGAAATTCTCCTTGCTAATTTGATGTCATCATCAATCATTTCTTTTAAATTACACTCAATCCATGGATTTTGATTTTTTCCTAATACAACACAAGGAGTACTTCTCCAGAAAATAAGTATAGGAGGTTCAAAATTGTCAAATAAGAATTCTTCAATACTCAAATTTTCATAAATATTTTTATTTTTTAATTCAATAATCATAAAATCTAAAATTTTTTTTAAAAATTCTAATTGGTGCAATTAAAACAACTTGTTAGTTTTAATTTTTACCACATAAATAATAAAGGTTTAAATTAATATGAGAGCTTATAATTTTTCAGCAGGACCAGCCATTTTACCAATTGATGTTTTAGAAGAAGTACAATCTGAGTTAGTAGATTATCAAAATACTGGGATGTCTATTATGGAAATGAGTCATCGAGGAAAAGAATACTCAGAAATTCACGAAGAAACTATTTCAAATATTAAGGAACTTTTAAATATTCCTGAAGGGTATAGTGTATTATTTATGACAGGAGGAGCATCTTCGCAGTTTGCATTAGCTCCAATGAACCTTCTGTGCAATGATGAAATAGCTGACTATACTAATTCTGGAGCTTGGTCAAAAAAAGCAATAAAAGAGGCGAAACTGATTGGAAATGTTAATGTAATTGCTGATTGCGCTGATGAAATACCAACGAGAGTGCCAAGTATTGATGAATGTAACTTCACATCTAACGCATCTTATATTCATTTGACGTCAAATGAAACAATTTCTGGGGCACAGTGGAAAATATTTCCTGAAAATACGGCACCGCTAGTTGCCGATATGTCATCAGATTTCTTATCAAAACCACTTGATATATCAAATTTTGGACTAATTTATGCTGGAGCTCAAAAGAATCTTGGTCCAGCGGGGGTTACTCTTGTAATAATTAAAGATGAGTTAGCCAATAAATGTCCTAAACATATACCAACAATATTTCGTTATAAAACTTACATCGAAAATAACTCTTTATTCAATACCGTACCAACATTTCCAGTTTATGTTCTTTGTCTTGTCACCAGATGGATGAAAAAAATTGGAGGTATTACAGAAATTCAAAATATAAATGAAAACAAAGCAAATAAATTATATAAGGCTATCGATTCAAGTGACTTTTATAATGGGACAGCAGTAAAAGAATATAGATCAACAATGAATGTTACCTGGAGAATAAAAAATCAAGAATTAGAATCCTCATTTCTTGAAGAAGCCTCTAAGCATAATCTAAAAACTCTTAAAGGTCATAGATCAGTCGGAGGTATAAGAGCATCAATATATAATGCATTTCCCGAATCGGGTGTAGATGCTTTAATAGCTTTCATGAAAGACTTTGAATCTAAAAATGGTTAACAAAAAGGAAAAAAATGAATGATCAAAATCAAATTGAAGAAATTAAATTCAACAAAAATAATTTGTGGAAAGAAGAAAATTTTACAGACTTAGAAGTTGGAACTATAAGAAAACTTACACCAATTAAAACCGATGGAAGTAATGATAATGAAAGAAAGCCTACCTTTACAGCTACAACAAATATTATGACTCCAAATGGCGCCCTTCCATTATCCGGAGAAATTAAAGCGACAACACTTGAGGAAGCTATTTCAAATTTTTCGGATGCAATTAATGAAGCTCTTAAAAAACTTCAGGATGATATGATTAAAATGCAACAAGAACAGGCCAATAAAATTGTTACTCCAGATGATCTTAGAGGAAACAAGGATTTAATCATCTAATAGTTTTGATGCATTATTTCTAAGTATAGCTTCATAGTTATTATAATTTTTAAAGTACGGTTCCGTAGAAAAATCACCAACTCTTATCTTATTAATATTATTTTTTAAAGATATTATAAATTCATCAACTAATTCTTTAGAATTTAATGAAATCATGAATTTATCTGTTCTAAA
>MDTE01013152.1_pt1 | contig 16445 bp, 14 predicted proteins | sample 811231 | NCBI WGS metagenome assembly MDTE01 (sample SAMN05326651, study PRJNA326480) | marine metagenome | isolation source: seawater | place: Indian Ocean: Red Sea | collected 2010
CCAGCGAGATGCGCAGGCTTGCGTTGACCACCCGGTGCCAGGGTAGTTTCGATTCCGGTGGAAGCTTACTCAGGGTGCGGCCGACGAATCTGGCTCGGTTGGGCATGCCGGCCAGCTCGGCAACTTGTCCATAGCTTGCCACCCGTCCGCTGGGGATTAGCGAGATCACCTGCCAGATGCGCTCTTCGGGGCTTGGTTGACTTAGCTCGCCGTCGCCCCCAGATTGGCTGGATTGAACCTGTCGACGGGTGATCATGGGTCCCTGGTTTGTGCTCTTCTTCTGCGTGCCGATTGTGGAAATGTACCTGCTGATCGAGGTGGGTAGCCACATCGGAGCTGCCTTGACGGTTGGGTTGGTGATGCTCACGGCCGTGCTAGGCCTGGCATTGCTGCGCATTCAGGGACTGGCTACGTTGACGCGCGGGCTCGGACGCCTCCAGCAGGGAGAGCTACCCGCGCTGGAAGTGGCCGAAGGCCTCATGCTGGCCGTGGCGGGGGCTTTGCTGATCACACCCGGTTTCCTGACCGACGCGATAGGCTTCCTGCTCCTGATACCCGCGGGTCGCGTGCGCGTGGCGGGAAACCTGGCCCGACGTTTTGGCCCCCCGGAGCCTTTTCACACGTCGGATGCTGCCCGCAGATCGGCCGCGGGGCACCGTCCTGACGTCATCGAGGGTGAATTCGTGGTGCGAGAGGACCAAAAAGACCCCTAATTTCGCCTCGCCGGGGGTTGAAACTCTTCGGCGCGACACTATTATAAGCGGCCCTTGGATTAGCACTCCCCTATCGTGAGTGCTAATGGGTTACCCATCTGGGATTGAAATGGGAGATTACAGGAAATGAATATTCGACCCCTACACGACCGCGTCGTGGTGCGCCGGTTGGAAGAGGAAACCACCTCAGCCGGTGGGATTGTCCTGCCTGATTCCGCCGCGGAGAAGCCGTCGCAGGGCGAGGTGCTGTCCGTGGGTCCGGGCAAGGCACTGGATAACGGGGAAGTCCGTGCACTGGACGTCAAGGTTGGAGACAAGGTCATTTTTGGCCAGTACGGCGGCAGCACCGTAAAGATCGACGGCGAGGAACTTTTGATCCTCACCGAGAGCGAGATCTTCGGTGTAGTGGAAGGCTAAACAGCGAATATTGAGAGGAATAAGCGATGAGCGCTAAAGACGTACAGTTTGGAGATGATGCGCGTGGCCGCATGCTTGAAGGCGTGAACATTCTCGCCGACGCGGTAAAGGTTACGCTGGGTCCTAAGGGCCGCAACGTGGTGCTGGATAAGTCCTTCGGCGCCCCCACAGTGACCAAAGACGGCGTGTCCGTGGCCAAAGAGATCGAACTGCAAGACAAGTTCGAGAACATGGGTGCCCAGATGGTCAAAGAGGTTGCAAGCCAGACCTCCGATGAGGCTGGTGATGGAACCACCACCGCCACCGTTCTGGCCCAGTCGATTCTCACTGAAGGGTTGAAGTCGGTGGCTGCCGGTATGAACCCCATGGACCTCAAGCGCGGCATAGACAAAGCCGTTGCTGCCGCGGTGACGGAAGTAGAGAACATGTCCACGCCTTGTGAGGACACCAAATCCATCGCTCAGGTTGGCACTATTTCGGCCAACAGCGATACCGCCGTGGGGGAGATCATTGCCGAGGCCATGGAGAAGGTCGGCAAGGAAGGCGTAATCACGGTAGAAGAAGGCAGCGGGCTTGAGAACGAGCTGGACGTGGTAGAAGGCATGCAGTTCGACCGCGGCTACCTGTCCCCCTACTTCATCAACAACCAGGACTCCATGGCAGCAGAGCTGGAAGACCCCTACATCCTGCTGTGCGACAAGAAGATCTCGAACATTCGGGACATGCTTCCCGTCCTGGAAAACGTTGCCAAGTCCGGCAAGCCGCTGATGGTGATTGCAGAAGACATCGAAGGCGAAGCGCTGGCGACGCTGGTGGTGAACAACATGCGCGGGATCGTCAAGGTATCCGCGGCCAAGGCGCCGGGCTTCGGCGACCGCCGCAAGGCCATGCTGCAGGACATCGCCATCCTCACGGGTGGTACGGTCATCTCTGAAGAGGTTGGCCTAACCCTGGAAGGTGCCACGCTGGAAGACCTGGGTACTGCTAAGCGCATCGCCTCCACCAAGGAGAACACCACCATCGTGGATGGCTCGGGTGCCAAGGGCGACATCGAAGGTCGCATCAAGCAGATCCGCGCCGAGATCGAAGACACCACGTCGGACTACGATCGTGAGAAGCTGCAAGAGCGCCTGGCCAAGTTGGCCGGCGGCGTGGCTGTGATCAAGGTGGGTGCGCCCACGGAAGTGGAGATGAAAGAGAAGAAAGCGCGCGTGGAAGACGCTCTGCACTCCACCCGCGCTGCGGTTGAAGAAGGTGTGGTTGCCGGCGGCGGCGTTGCCCTTGTGCGCGCTTTGGCGTCTATCGAAGACCTCAAGGGCGACAACGAAGACCAGAATGTGGGCATCACCATCGCGCTGCGCGCCATGACCGCCCCGCTGCGTCAGATTGCTGCGAACTCCGGCGACGAGGGTGCCGTGGTGCTGGACAAGGTGAAGGGCCTGGAAGGCAACAACGGCTACAACGCCGCTACCAGCGAGTACGGCGACATGCTCGAGATGGGTATTCTGGATCCCGCGAAGGTTACGCGTACTGCCCTGCAGGCCGCTTCTTCCGTAGCGGGCCTCATGATTACCACGGAAGCTATGGTATCCGAGGCCCCGGACGACAGCCCGGCCCCGGCCATGCCTCCGGGTGGCATGCCCGATATGGGCGGCATGATGTAGACGCGCCCATTGCGTTGCAAAAAAGCCCCTCAATTGAGGGGCTTTTTTTATGTGTATCGGGCCTTATTGAAATTGCGTGATTATTTGCGGGGTGCGCTGCGTCGGAGGTTTGGTTATATTCTCGGGCGAACGACGATAAGTCCGTAACCGAGGGGACAAAAATGGATAGCGATCTTTTGTATTTTCTCGCGCGCTGGTGGCATGTGGTATTCGGCATCACGTGGATCGGCCTGCTCTACTACTTCAATTTCGTTCAGACCGAGTATTTCAAGGAAGCCGATCCGGATGCGCGCACCGACGCATTCGTCAAGCTGGCGCCGCGTGCCCTGTGGTGGTTCCGTTGGGGGGCCATGTTCACGTTCTTGACCGGTCTGCTCATGCTGGCCATTCTGGGTCGCGCTACATCCTTCGCAATTACGTTGGGGTCCGTACTTGGCATTCTGATGTTCTTGAACGTGTGGCTGATCATCTGGCCCAATCAGAAGATCCTCATAGCGTCCAATGAGCAGGTCAAAGGCGGTGGCGAAGCGCTTCCTGAAGCAGCAGCTGCAGCGCCCAAAGCAGCATTGGCATCTCGCACCAATACGCTGTTTTCCGTTCCCATGCTGTTCTTCATGGTAGGCAGCGCCCACCTGGCGACCACGAGCGGGTTGGGATTCGGAGCCATTGGCAGCGCCAGCCAGGCGGCGCTCATCGTATCGCTGGTCATCATCGCCGCGCTGGAACTGAATGCGATTTTCGGTAAGCCCGGTCCTATCGCCAGCGTTCAGGGCGTGATTACCTCCAGTATCGTGCTTACGGGCGTGTTTTGGGCGGTAGTGGCGTACCTATAGGCCGGCACCCAACGCACGGTCCCCGGCGACGGGTGGCCAAGGCACGAAAAGAGCTTGCCCATCGCAGGCTCTTTTTTTTGCTTATAATTCGCCGCCTCATCGCTCAAGAGAACGTAAATGGCCGACAAGCCCTCGATATCTGCCAACCCGGACGACGCTGGCGGCTACCGGCGCGGGGGTCAGCGGCGCCGCGCCGGTGGCGGGGCACCGCGAATGATCGGGATCAACCTAATCATGGCGGTGCTGATGGCTGGATTGATGGTGGCGGGTTGGTTCATTGCAAACCAGCATCAGCTGCTGGAGCAGGCGCAAGTCGACCGGGAGCAGGCGGCGGAGCGTATCGCGGTATTGGAAGATCGGCTTCGGGTCACGGACGAGGCTATGACCGAGACGGGCCAGGACACCCAGCAGAAGCTCGGTTTCTGGGAGTCGGAGGTGCGCAAGCTGTGGGCGGTTGCCAACGAGCGCAATCGAAAGTGGATCAAAGACAACGAGAGAAATATCGATAAGCTGCAGAAGAGCGCCTCTGCCATCGATGCCAGCCTTCGCGATCTGAACAGCGCCGTTAGCCGTCACGACGCGGCGTTTGCTCAACAGCAGGCGATCATCGATCAGCTGGCCAGCGTCGACCTGCAGATGCAGCAGTTGGTCAACATCCAGCGGGACCTGACCGACAAGGTCAATGCGGCGCAACAGACCATGGCCGGACTGCAATCCGGGCTGGCTGGACGGGTGACGGAAAACGAGCAGGCGGTGGTGGCCATAGATGCCTACCGCCTCCAGCTGAACAGCCGTCTTGCCGCCCTGGAACGGCGCATGGATGGGCTGTCTGCGCCGGCCACCTATTGAAGCCACCTATGTAGTTAGAACAGGTTCTGTTTGTGAACCACAACCTGCACTGCGTCACGCCCACAGCGCGACGCAGGTCCGGTTACCTGTCTGTGGGTAGCGTCATACTCTCCGGTTCATCAGTCCCTGAAGTGGTTGCGGATGAACAGCGATCAGGCCCCCACCTTGTGCGTCGTAGGTTCTCGTCGTATCGAAGGCACTGCTGCCGCCATGCAGCAGTGTGCGCGAGCGCTCGGCTGGCAAATCCAGCGTGTGTACGACGTGGACGAGCAAGTGGTAGACGAACGCGTCTCACTTGCGCTGCTGGAGCCTTCCCAACCGAAGCAGCTAAGAAGCCGATTTCCCCATGCGTTGCTGGTGGTGTTGGCCGATGGCGCTGAAGCCGCCGACGTTGATGCAGACATCGTGCTTACGCCTTGCCGCGACGCCGTCGCGCTGAATTCTCTGCTCAATCATGCGGCGTCCCATTGGCGCCAGCAGCGCAAATCCATGCAGCTGTTCCGCGAGGTGGGAGCCCGGCGAGAACGGATGCGGCAGCTGTCGGACATTGCTCTGTCGCTGTCTACCCAGATCGACTTCGACGATCTGCTGGAGACCATCCTGCTCGAAGCGCGCCGATTAGCCGGCTGCGATGCCGGGTCTTTGTATCTGCTGGATGAAAACAGCGACCCGCCTTCGCTCATATTCAAGCTCAGCCAGACCGACTCTCTGGAAGTGACGTTCAGGGAGCAACGTCTGCCGCTGTCTTCCCAGTCGCTTGCCGGGTACGTGGCGCAGACCGGAGAGTCTCTGGAAATCCCGGATGCCTACGCCATTCCTGAAGATGCACCCTATCGGTTCAATCGATCGTTCGATGAAAAGATGGGCTACCGCACGCGATCGATTCTGGTGCTTCCCATGCGTGACCATCGCGGCAAGGTGGTGGGCGTGCTGCAGTTCATCAACCGTCTGGATCCCACTAAGAACCAACCCATTCCATTTGGCGAGGAAGTTGCGGAGCTGCTTAGGGCCGTGGGCAGCCAGGCGGCGGTCTCGATTCAGAAGAACCTGCTTATTCGGGACGTCAATCAGCTCTTCGAGGGTTTCGTGCAGGCATCGGTCAAAGCCATCGAACAGCGTGATCCTGGCACCAGCGGTCACTCATTTCGCGTCGCGGAATCCACTCTGGCGCTACTTCGTGCGCTGCCTGAATCGGGCAACGCTCGGTTCAAGGAGCTCACCCTGAGCGATGCCCACCTGCGGGAGGTTCGCTATGCGGCTCTGCTGCACGATTTCGGCAAGGTGGGCGTGCGCGAGCATGTGCTGCTCAAGGCTAACAAGCTATCCGACGACCGTCTGGAACTGCTGAACTTCCGGGTAGAGCTGCAGAAAGAACGACTGCGTCGCCAGGCCCTGGAGCGGGAGCTTGAGCTCTTCCATCATGGCAAAGTAGACCTGGAAGTAGCTCGGCGTCGGGTGCAGCGCGAGTTGGGCCGGCAGCTTGGGCTGTTGGACGACTACCTGGACTGTATCCGCAAAGCCAACAATCCCACGGTTTTGGCAGAGGGCGACTTCAACAACCTGCGCGAGATCCGCAATTACGCCTACCGCGAGCTGGACGGCACCCAGGGCAGTCTGATCAGCGATTCGGACCTGTTGGCCTTGTCTGTGCGCAAGGGCAGTCTGACGCCGGATGAGCGCTTGGAAATCCAAAACCACGTGAGCCACACGCGGGATTTTCTAGCCGTTTTGCCGTGGCCGCCGGAGTTGGCCGGGGTGCCCCGGATTGCGGCTGCCCACCACGAGAAGCTGGATGGCAGCGGGTATCCCGATGGATTGGTCGACGAGCAGATCCCGTTGCCCAGCAAGGTGATGGCCGTGTGCGACATTTACGATGCGCTTACCGCCATGGACCGCCCATACAAATCTGCGATCAGCGCGGAGCGCGCGCTGGGAATTCTCGAGGAGGAAGCCAGATCGGGCCTCCTTGACGGCGACATCGTGAAGATCTTCATCGATGCCGGCGTGTACGAGTCTGTGTGGGGTGAGCAACGCAAACGCGTCGGCTGACTACTGCCACTGGGCGATAACCGGTATCTCCACCAGATAGCTTTCGAAGGCGACCACCACCCCGGTTTCCGTAATCTGTTCCATACGAATGCCGCTGAAGGCATCACCCTCGGTCAGTCGCGTGCCGTTGACCACCACCGCGCGCAGGCTGGCATCCTCGGCAAAAACATGGGTGGAGAACGTCAGGCCGGGAAAGCGGGCTTTGGCATCTGAGGGGAGGCTGGTGATTAAGGTGCGGCGCCGCGGCGTGGGAGGGGCAGGGGCTGGTGCAATCACCGGGGCGACGGTGGCTGCGGGAGATGTTTCGGCCGGTGGACTTGTCGCGTCTGGATCTGCCGGCAAATCCGGCGAAGCCTGCACCGGGCTCTGCGGTGCGGGTGTTTGTTGCCGTCGGGCGGCTGCGGGCTCCGCTGGTGCTGATGACGTTGCCGGCTGGTTTGCTGGTTTGGGTCCGAACGGGTCATACAGCCACACCAGCACTGCGCCGTTGATGAGCAATGCGGCTGCCACGCCGCCGCCGATCAGCCGCAGGCGCTGCTCGTTGTGGCGTTTGAACATTTCGGCCGTGGCAGTCTGGGGGTTTTGCTGGGCTGCGCGGCGCTGCAGCGCTTTGAGAATGTACGACACTTCAGCCGTCCAGCACGGGTCCTGGCAGCTGCAGTTGCCGGGTCAGGTGAATCCAGGTCATGGGTCCGACCACGCCGTCTACCTGCAGGCCCTGGGCATCTTGAAACTCACGCACGGCGGCATCCAGGTCGGCGTCGAAGAAATTTGGGCGGGAAGACGCAATGGACTGGTCCACCAAGCCGCTCAGCTGCGAGCGAAGCCACCCAACCGTCGCGTGGACGTCGCCGCTGGCCAGGCTGCCGTGATAGTCCGGTGGCGTCTGCCACAGCAACATGTAGTCACCTTGCCACACCCTGCCAATGGCAGCTCTGGTGGTCTCTATACGCTCGTCGCCCACCTGCAGGGTGACGTGGTTTCCCTTAAGGCGTAGCACGGCGCCGTGGAATGGCCCCGTTCCGTCACCCCAGAGCTCCAACACTACGGGGCGGTTGAGACGTTTGATAGCGCGCCAGCCGCCTTGCTGGTTGAGGCATTGCAGGCCGGCGGTGGGCGCGAAATTGCAGGGTATGGTGGTGTCCACCTCGGGTGCATAGTCGGCCCCCCAGGCCGCGAACGCGGCCACATAGGCCTTGCGCTGGCCCACGTAACGATCCATGTCGGGCCGCTGGACAGCCACGGTCCTTGGCGGCGGACGTTTTGTTGCCGGCTCGGAGGGTGCGCTCCTGGGCTTCTGTGGCGGGGCCGGCTGGTTTTCTGCTTCCGATGGCGCCGCAGGTGGGGGGCGTTCCCGCTCGCGCCTGGCAATGGTGGGCGCGCTGGGTTGGATGTTGGCGGGACTGGCTTGGGTGCGACTGTATGGCTGCACGATCTGTTCCGCGCCCTTTGCCGGTTGCGTGGATGGCGCGGGCGCTGCCTGATCGCCCGGCAGGGCGAAATATGCCCAGGCGATGCCCGCCATGCCTAGGCTGGCCGCGGCGCTGGTTGCCCACAGACGGTAGTTCGTCGGTTTGCCCAAGACTTCGTTGGCGGCGCGCCGGACGATTCGTCTCGGGATCCGGTGGCGTCCCTCCACGTAGGCGCCGAGCAGGGCGCGATCGGCAATGACGTTGAGCACGCGGGGTATGCCTTTGGAGAGCCGATACAGCAGTGCCAGAGAGGCCCTGGGAAACAATTGCGGGTCCCCGCCAGCCTGACTCAGGCGATGCACCACATAAGCGTAGCAATCGGCTCGCCCCAATTGGCCCAGGTGGTAGCGTGCGGTGATGCGCTGGGCTAGCTGGCGAAGCTCGGTGCGTTCCAGCAACCGGCCGAGTTCCGGCTGGCCCAAAAGAATGATGCGTAGCAGCTTGTGGCTGTCTGTTTCCAGATTGGTGAGCAGGCGTATCTGTTCCAGCACCGCTGGGGACAGGTTCTGTGCTTCGTCGATGATCAGCACGGTGCTGCGGCCGCGCCGGTAAGACTCGACCAGGTATTTGTTCAGTACGTCGATGTACTGCTTGATGGTGGGATGCTGGGCACTCGGGTAGGGAATACCCAGCTCGTCGCACAGCGTTTCCAGCAGCTCCTTGACCGTGAGTCTGGGGTTCAAGATGAACGCCACGTCCAGGTCCGGGGGTGTCTGCCGCACCAGATTGCGCAGCAGTGTGGTCTTTCCCGTGCCTACCTCTCCCGTGATCATCACGAAGCCGCCGTGAGAGAAGCCGTACATCAAGTGTGCCAGGGCTTCGCTGTGGCCTTCGCTGAGGTAGAGGAAGTTCGGATCCGGTGCGATGGAGAACGGTGTTTGGTCGAAGTGAAAGTGCTCTTCGTACATCAGTCCGCTTTGCCGTTGTGGATGCGCTCGTCCTTGGCTTGCCAGAGGTCCCTGACCCAGGGTGCGAGCAGCTTACGCTGCTCGCTGTCGTCGGTCACCTCGCGCAGGTCTGCGGGAATATCGTAACAGTCGATGCGTACGTTTACCGCAGTGCAATTGCCCTGCAAGAATTCCCAGAAGGTCGGCGTGCCGTCCGGGTAGACGATCGTGATGTCCAGGAGTTTGTGCAGGTGTGAGGACAAGCCGCCCATTACATAGGACAGGCCACCCACCTTGGGGTTCAACAGGTGTCTGTAGCGGCCAGCTTGCCGGGCGTGCTTTGCCGGGGTGAAACGCGTGCCTTCCAGAAAGTTCAGCACGGCGGTGGGGTGGCTGCGAAAACGCTCGCAGGCCTCCAGCGTGGCCTGACGGTCCGACTTGGTACCCTTGTTTGCCGCGCGAGTGACTTGGGTTCTGTCCAGCCGCCGCACATAGGGAAATCCGAGCAGCCACATGGCGATGCCCACGAAGGGAATCCAGATAAGCTGGCGTTTGGTAAAGAACTTTACCGGCGGAATTCGATCGAACAGAGTTGTCTGCAGCACCAGAATGTCTGTCCAGCTTTGGTGGTTGCTGATCACCATGTACCATTGCTCGCGGCTGAGGTCATCGGCGTCGTACCACGTCACCGACACGTTGGCGAGCGACAGCCATCGAATCAGCAGGCGGTTCGTTCCCACCCATCCGTCAATGACCCAATGGTCCAGTTTGCGTTCCCAGAAGCGGCGCAGGGATTGTGGGCTGATCAGCTTGATGGGGCAGACGATGAGCAAGGGGATGCATACCAACATGGCGTTGATGGTGAACAGGACAATTGTGCAAACGCCTTTGCCGGCGCCTATAACCTTGGCCATTGTGGATTCTAATCATAGCTGCACAGACGGCGCCACAGCATGCTGAGGGGATTGGTTGGCGCGATGTTGTTGCTGCTCCTGTCCGCTTGCGAGTCGTTGGGCTTCTATGCGCAGGCGGTTTCTGGTCAGTTTTCCATCCTGCTGCTTCGACAGGATGTCGACGTTGTGCTGACCCGCCTGGCCGAGGCAGAGCGACCGGAGGATCAGCGGCTGGGCGAGCGCCTGGCCTACACCCAGGAGCTGTTGGCTTTTGCTTCCGACCAGCTCGGTCTGGAGGTGGGCGGGCGCTACAGCAGCTTCGTGCAGCTCGATGCAGCCTATCCGCTCTGGAACGTATTCGCGGCGCCGGAGCTGTCGGTAAGTCCTCATACCTGGTGCTATCCGTTGGTAGGGTGCGCGCCGTACCGAGGGTACTTTCGTCGCGCGCGGGCCGAAGGCTACGCCGCGCGCCTGCGTCGGCGCGGTCTGGAAACTCATGTTGGCGGGGTTCCCGCCTATTCCACCCTGGGTTGGTTCTCCGATCCTCTGCTCAGCTCGTTCGTCTACTGGCCGGATGCGGAGCTTGCCGAATTGCTTTTTCACGAACTGGCCCACGGCAAGGTATGGGTGCGCTCCGATGTGGCCTTCAACGAAGCGTTTGCGACCTTTGTGGGCCGCCAGGGAGCGGCGCAGTTGCTGGGCAGCACGCCCATGGCGCTTGTCCGTGAAGGCGCGGAGCACCGAATGACGCAGCTGCTGCTTATACTGCGCGAGCGCCTGCAGGGTGTGTACGAGTCGCCCCGAAGCGACGCAGAAAAACGCCGCGCGAAGTCAGCCCTCCTGGGCGAGGCGCGTGCGTGCTACGCAGAAAATCCGCAGTATTTCGGGGCGCCGCGGTTCGACGGCGTCATGCAGCGGTTGAACAACGCCTACCTGGCGTCTTTGGTCACCTATGAAGACCACGTGCCGGCGTTCGCCAAGCTGTTCGAAACCCACGGCGGGGATTGGGCGCATTTTTTTGCGGCTGTGCAGGAAATTGCCGAGTTGGAGCCAGCCCGCCGCCGCAGCCGCCTGGCTGCACTAGGCCAGCAGCGTGTAGCAGGACAGAGCGATGATGCCCGCGCCGATCAGATTGAGTGCGAAACCCTCCCGGGCCATGGTGTCGATGCTGAAAGCTCCCGTACTGAAGACGATGACATTCGGCGCGGTGGCCACGGGTAGCATGAATGCGCACGAGGCGCTCATGGCGGCGGGAATCATGAACAGCTTGGGATCAATGGCCGCACCGATGGCGCCAGCGGCCAGGATGGGCATCAGCAGCGTGGTGGTTGCCGTGTTGCTTGTGGTCTCCGTGAGAAAAGTCACGGTGAGGCAGATGACCACCATGATCACGGCGATGGGCAGAACGGACAGGCCGGTCAGCAGGCCGCCGATGGTTTCGCTCAAGCCCGACGACATGAACGCGGTGGCGATTGAAATGCCCGCGCCGAAAAGTATGAGCATGCCCCAGGGAATCTCCTGAGCGCTCTCCCAATCCATCAGCCGCTGGCCCCTGCCGTCTGGTATGAGGAACATGGCTACCACCGCCAGCAGCGCCACCATGGCGTCGTTGGTTTGCGGCACGTTGAACCAGGCGGTCCATCCGCCGAACGGTTCGAGGCGAAATATCCACAAGGCTGCAGTGGCGCAGAACACGGCCAGCACCCGCTTTTCCATGGGTTGCCAGCGGCCGACTTCGGGCAGGCTAATCTGGCCCTTGTGCGTGAGATGGCGGGTCAGCCACAGCGCGATGATCGGCACGAAGACCACCACCACGGGAATGGCGAAACTCATCCAGGTGGCGAATCCGATCGTTTCCTGGCCGAGCTGGTTGTACACGCCCATGAATACCACGTTGGGGGGTGTGCCGATGGGCGTTCCGATACCGCCGACGCTGGCCGCGTAGGCGATGCCCAGCAGCAGCGGCGTGGCCAGATGACGATCTTCGGCTTTCTCCAAGATGGCCTGGGCCACGGGGAGCAGCATCAGTGTGGTGGCGGTATTGGAGATCCACATGCTGAGCACAGCGCTGGCCGCCATGAAGCCGAACACCAGGGAGCGGCTGCTGTTGCCGCCGAATGCGCGCACCATGGTGAGCGCCAGGCGCCTGTGGGCGCCGCTGCGCGCCAGCGCGGTGGATAACAGAAAGCCCCCCAACAGCAGGAGAACCAACGGGTGACCATAGGCAGCCGCCGTCTGGGTTGGGGTGATGACTCCCAGCATGGGTAGCAGCGCCAACGGCAGCAAAGAGGTGGCCGGAATAGGGATGGGCTCGAACACCCACCACACCACACAAAGCAGGGTAACCCCCAACGTGGCCGCGGCCGCAAAGGGAAACCCGTTGTGGAGCATGAGGTATGCGGCCAACAATGCGAGAATGGGGCCAGCGGGCAGGGCGATGCGTTTGATGGATGAGTTGGGTAACGGGTCTGCGGACATGGCGGCGCCAGGGTGCCAACCGTCAGCGGCGAAAGCAAGCGTCACCACCCACAGTGCGCAAACGGGTCTTTGCTGAGGCAACAGAATGACCGAGAGTTTTTACTGGTATGACCTGGAAACTTCGGGGACCGATCCCCGCTGGGATCGCGTGGTGCAGTTTGCGGGGTTTCGAACCGACGCGAATCTTGAGCACATCGGTGACGAGCAGAGCTTTTATGTTCGCCTGCCCGACGATGTGCTGCCCAATCCGGAGGCCAGCCTGGTAACCGGCATTACGCCGCAGCGAACCCACGCCGAAGGCGTCACCGAGTGGCAGGCCATGAATCGCCTGCAAAGCCTGTTCTCGCAACCCGGAACCTGTGCGGTTGGATACAACAGCCTGCGCTTCGATGATGAGTTCGTGCGTTATGGGTTCTACCGAAACCTGCGCGACCCGTATGCGAGGGAGTGGCAGAACGGCAATTCTCGCTGGGACCTGATTGACCTCGTGCGTGCTGCCGGGGCGCTCCGCCGCGAAGGCATCAATTGGCCGCAAGGAGACGATGGCCTGCCGGTATACAAGCTGGAGTTGCTGACCCAAGCAAACGGGTTGGACCACGGGCAGGCCCACGACGCGCTGTCGGACGTGCAAGCCACCGTGGCGTTGGCGCGATTGATTCAACGCTCGCAGCCCAGATTGTTCCATTACTATTTCGGCCTGCGCTTCAAAAAGGCCGTGCGCCAATTGCTGGAGCCGGTTGGTGCCGCGGTGTGTGTGCATGTTTCCGGGATGTATCCCCGTGCCCAGTACGGCACTGCTCCGGTGGTGTCGGTCTGCCGGCATCCGAAAAACAGCAATTCGGTGGTGGTGGCGGATCTCAGTCAGGACGTGGAGCCGCTGTTAAGCTGGAGTGCCGAGCGCATTCGCGAGAGCCTGTTTTCCCGCGGCGCGTCGCCGCGCCCGCCACTCAAAGAGATACGCATTAACCGGTGTCCGTTCGTGGCGGAATTGGGTGTGCTCACGGAGGAAAACTGGTCGCGGCTGGGGTTCGACGCCAAGCTCATTAAGGAACGACACCGCCGCCTGGGTGCGCCTGGCATCGCGCAGAAGATTATGAAGGTGTATGCCGGTCAGACTCACGAGCCGCCAGGCGACGTAGACGCTGCCCTCTACGATGGGTTTCTGCAGGACGAAGACCGGCGCCGCTGCGAGAGCTTCGTAGATGCCCTGAACGAAGGACGCTGGACCGATCTGGACTACGCCGATCCGCGTCTGGGCGTGTTGGCTTCGCGACTCAAGGCACGAAGCTTCGAGCAGTTTCTTACTGCCGACGAGGCCGATGAGTGGAGCGAGTTTGTGGCGTCCAAACTCACCTGCGAGCAGAGCGCGTGGTTGAATCTGAACGCATTTTCGGCGCGCGTGACTACGCTGCTTGACGAGTTGGACGACAATCCTGACGGGGTTGATCGTGACAGGCGGCGCGCGGTCCTGCTGGATCTGCGCAGGCATGGGGAACGCCTGTCCGAGCGTTACGGTCACGCGCCGGATACCCGAAGCCCCACATGAAGGACTATTGCGTCGAATTGCACGAGGTGCACAAGCGCTTTGCTGGACCGCCGGTGCTGGACGGCATCAGCCTCAGCTTCGAAGTGGGATGCACCACCGCCTTGGTGGGAGAGAGTGGCAGCGGCAAGACCACGCTGCTTCAGTTGGCGAATGCGGTGGTGCGACCTGATGCCGGCGAGGTTCGAGTGTTCGGGCACCCGGTGCCGGAGTCGGATCTCATCGTGCATCGCCGTCGTATAGGCTATTCGGTCCAGGGTGCCGGGTTGTTCCCGCACCTGCGCAACTACGACAACGTCACCTTGCTAGCCCGACTCGAAGGCTGGCCCAAGGAGCGTATCGATGCTCGCTTTGACACGCTGATGGAACAGATGGGTCTGCCCGCGGATACGGCGCAGCGCTACCCCCATGAGCTTTCCGGGGGTCAGCAGCAACGGGTAGGCCTGTGTCGGGCACTGATGCTCGAGCCGGAGCTGCTGCTGCTCGATGAGCCCTTTTCCGCGGTAGATCCCATAACCCGGCTGGGCATCTATGAGCATTTCGCGCAGGTTCAGCAGGAGCAGCGCATCAGCACTCTGTTGGTTACCCACGATATGCGTGAAGCCGTTCGTCTTGCCGAGCATGTGGTGATCCTGCGGGCTGGGCGCGTGCTGCAAGCTGCCCCCACCCAGGAGGTGATTGATGCGCCGGTGGACGATTACGTGGCTATGCTTGTCAAGGAGCAGCTGTAGTCGTGCGTTTGAAGGTTTTCATGGTGGTGGCTGCGTTGCTCGCGGCGGCAAACGCTTGGTCCGACGATCATGTGATCCGGGTTGCGTCGAAAAACTTCAACGAGTCCTACATTCTTGCGGAGAGCGCTGCACAGCTGCTCGAGGCCGGGGGTTTCGAGGTGGAGAGACGCTTCGGGCTGGGTGGCACGCTCATCTGTTTTCAGGCGCTGGAGAACGACGAGATCGACGTCTACGTCGAGTATTCCGGCACTCTGGAGCAAGTCATTCTCAAGCTGGGTGCGCACGCTGGCCTTGATGAACTGCGCAGCCGAGTCAGCGAGCGGAATCTGGCCCTGCTGGCGCCGCTGGGATTCAACAATACTTACGCGCTGGCCCTGCGTTCCGGCCTGGCTCAAGAGCGGGGGCTTGCGCGCATCTCGGATCTGTCCGCACATCCCGACTTGCGAGTGGTGGTCAGTCACGAGTTCCTCGAGCGGGAGGATGGCTGGCCGGGGCTCGCGGCTGCCTACGGCCTGGTCAATCAGGTCACCGGCCTAGAGCACGGTCTCGCCTACCAGGCAATCAATCAGGGCACCATCGACGTCACCGACGCGTACTCTACCGATGGGGAGCTGGCCCGCTATGAGCTGACGCTACTGGAGGACGACAAGGGATTTTTCCCGGCATACCTGGCGGTGCCGCTGGTACGTGCCGATCTGGACCCGGCGGCGCAGGCCCTGCTGTCTTCGCTGGGAAATACGTTTACAGATGCCAGCATGCAGGCGTTGAACGCGCAGGTGGTGTTCGGTGGCCAGACCTTCGCCCAGGTGGCTAGGGAATTTCTTGCGTCGCAGAAGCTGGCATCCACGGTCGCTTCGGTGCCTACTCTTTGGGAGGATTTGGGGCGCAATACCCTGGTGCATCTGAAGCTCACCGGCATCGCCCTGGGTTTTGCGGTGGTAGCCGGCATTGGGCTGAGCCTCTTGGTGTTCAGAAACGCGGTGGCCTCGCGTGCGCTGCTCTACGTGAGCGGGCTGATGCAGACCATTCCGTCCATCGCGCTGCTGGCGTTGATGATACCGTTGCTGGGTATTGGGGCCGTGCCTGCCATCGTGGCCCTGTTCCTTTACTCGCTGCTGCCCATGCTACGCAACACCATCACCGCGCTCACGACCATCGACCCCACGTTGATTCGCGTGGCTATCGCTATGGGGCTTTCCGACGCGCAGCAGCTGCGTCATGTATACGTGCCGCTCTCCATGCCGAGCATTCTCGCCGGCGTGCGTACGGCGGCGGTGATCAGTATCGGTACGGCCACCCTGGCGGCCTTCATCGGAGCAGGCGGTCTGGGGGACCCTATCGTGACGGGCCTGGCGCTGAATGACGTGGGACTCATCCTGCAGGGCGCGGTGCCGGCGGCGCTGCTGGCCATCGTCACGGAACTGGTTTTCGAAGGGGTGGAGCGTCTGGTGCTGCCTGGGCATATGCGAAGGCAGTAAGCTCCCTGAGAGCCCGCTGGCTCTGCTCGACCTAGCGAACCAACCCGGCCCGATAGGCGTCGTAGGACGTGCGTGAGGCGTCAAAGTCGATATCGGCGGGAGGATCGATGGATACGCCCAGGTACCAGTCAGTCTCTCCTCGAATGTGCTCCAGGGTCACCATGCTCTCGGCCCAACCGAAGCGTTCTTCACCGAAGTAGTTGCCCGGTTGGTCTCCGGAAAACAGGCAAGCGGCACGGCGCTCGCCGATACTGGTGCGAACCGCTTCGGGCGCGTTGTGCCGGATGGCAAAATCCAGCTGAGCATGCAGCGCCGCAGCGTCGAGAATTAGCAACCTTTGCATGGATCCGTCCGAGCGAAGCAGCAGGAATCCGGGCGGTTCGTCTACCAGGTAGTACTCGATGAAGCGCTCCTGCTGCATCAACTGGGCTACCCAGG
>MDTE01157531.1_pt1 | contig 16445 bp, 15 predicted proteins | sample 811231 | NCBI WGS metagenome assembly MDTE01 (sample SAMN05326651, study PRJNA326480) | marine metagenome | isolation source: seawater | place: Indian Ocean: Red Sea | collected 2010
AGCTAGAGATTTTGTTGGCCAGGGCCGGCTATTCTAACACATCGTCTCACGTTAACTCTATGTGACGAGAGGGGCTTGATCTAAATCAGTCGATTAAATAAATTGTCATAATTTTGTAACAATTAAGCCTTATCTTTGCCCCAAGTTTTTGTGTTCTCCGTACCATTTGGCGGCTATAGATGCGGTCTAATTTTTTTTGCAAATTCATTGCTCTAATCGTTACGGCATACCTATCTTTTAATAACGGTGGCGCTGAAGTAGATTCGGCGACTTTTTGAGAGAAGGTTTAAATCATTTGTGGCCATTGATTCCCAGAAACATTAATAACGTTAACTTTCGAGAATACTTCAAATGTCAGAAATAATTTCGCAATACGGAACGATCTTATTAGCTTTGGCCTGTGTATTTGGTTTCTTTATGGCCTACGGTGTCGGTGCCAATGATGTCGCAAACGCTATGGGCACTTCAGTAGGTGCGCGTGCTATTACTATCAAACAAGCAATAGTCATCGCGATGGTGTTCGAATTTGCCGGTGCCTACCTAGCAGGTGGAGAGGTCACCTCTACAATACGCAGTGGCATCATCAACGCAGATACTGCAGGTTTTGATACCAATCCTGAGCTCCTGGTATATGGCATGTTGGCTTCATTGCTCGCTGCCGGCACCTGGCTACTTCTAGCTTCTTGGAAAGGTTGGCCTGTTTCCACTACCCATTCCATTATAGGTGCGATCATTGGTTTTGCTGTCGTCGGTATCTCAGTGGATTCGGTGGAGTGGGGGCAGGTTAGTTCCATTGTTGCCAGTTGGGTTATTTCACCCGTTGTCTCTGGAAGCATTGCGTTCATTCTTTTTCTTAGTGTGCAGTACTTAGTACTGGATACAGACGATCCTTTCGCAAATGCCAAGAAATATATTCCTGGTTATATCTTCCTAGTTGGTTTTACCATTGCGATGGTCACCCTTGTAAAGGGTCTCAGACATGTGGGTCTCGATTTGAGCTTCGGTGAGTCCGTGTTCTATTCAATCCTAGCAGGATTCGTAACTATGGCGATCGGGTATTACCTGGTTAGCAAAATCGAAGAAGACCCCCATGAAGACCCAAACAACCGATTCGCCAGCCTTGAACGTCTATTCGGAGTGCTGATGATTTTCACTGCGTGCTCTATGGCATTTGCCCATGGTTCCAATGATGTGGCAAACGCTATCGGCCCGCTCGCCGCGATAAACGGAGTAGTTCAAAGCGGAGGTGTTTTCGATACTCAATCGGCCCTTCCGGTTTGGATCCTATTGCTTGGTGCCGGGGGTATCGTAATAGGACTTGCTACGCTTGGTTACCGTGTCATAGTAACGATCGGGCGCAATATTACTGAGCTGACCCCCAGTAGAGGCTTTGCTGCGGAATTAGCTGCTGCCACTACCGTAGTCATTGCGTCAGGAACGGGAATACCTGTCTCTACCACCCATACATTGGTGGGTGCCGTATTGGGTGTAGGGATTGCTCGAGGGATCGGCGCGTTGAATCTGCGCGTTGTTGGTAAGATTTTTTTATCTTGGATCGTAACACTACCAGTTGGCGCCGCTCTTTCTATAGTGTTTTTCTTTCTACTACGCTTCATATTCGGATAATCTAAAAATTTATGATTGGAATTCAGAATGATTAAAGAATTTGCCAAGTTCAAACAAAAAGTGAGCCAAAAATGTCTAGTGTAATAATTGATTTATTGGGGAAATCCCCGGTCAAGCCTATACAGGAGCATATTGGTAAGACATATCAATGTAGCAAATTATTAGAGGAGTTTCTGATTGCTGCCAATGGCAATAATTGGCAGCAGGCAGCTAAACTACAGGCTCAAATTGTAGAAGCGGAAAACCAGGCTGATGAAATAAAGCATGCCATTCGCGCTAATCTGCCTAAATCCGTGTGGATGCCTTTTGCTCGATCTGATGTGATTGAACTGCTGACCGTTCAAGACCGAATGGCCAACAAGGCCAAGGATATTGCCGGATTAATGTTGGGGCGAAAGATGGTTTTTCCACAATCCATGGTCGCTTCGGCTCAGCAAATGCTGAAATTGAGTATAAATGCCGCAGAAAAAGCCAAGGATGCAATCAGTGAATTGGACGAGTTACTGGAAAGCGGTTTCTCTGGCAAGGAAATTGATTTACTTCAGGGGCTGCTGAATGAACTGGATAAGATTGAGAGAGACAGCGATAAGGCACAAGTCCTTATCCGGGCGGATCTATTGGCTCTGGAGAATGATTTACCTGCTGTTGAAGTAATGTTCCTGTATAGAATCATTGACCTTATCGGCGATATTGCAGATGTGTCCCAACAAATAGGAAATCGGCTTTTGCTGCTTTCATCCAAATAAACTCAAAATAGACGGATTCCGAATAAGCCTCTTTCTAACCTTCTTCAGGGCAGAGAGTGTTAACAATTTCAATTTCTTGATGACATATTTTTTCGTTCTGAACCTTGTTCAGTTTACTACTGATTACATTTATGGCGATAGAGATAGTTTATGGATACTAGAAATTTCATTTTAGCAATTTGTATGAGTGCGCTATCCACGAACGTAATGGCGCAATCAAGCTTTCCCACTTTTGAGTGGGGAGGCAGGATCCAAGCTGATGCCACAGCTTTTGACAACGATAAATTCTCTTATAATGCTGGTACGGAAATTCGACGTGGCCGATTATTCGTTGGCGGAGATCTTTCTAGCAGATGGGAATGGCGTATTCAATACGATTTCGCCCCTGATGATCCAGAGCTTAAGGACGGATATATCCGTTACAACGCCTCAGAAAACTCACGCATTACCATTGGAAACTTCAAACAATTCTCTAGCTTAGAGGAAATCACAAGTTCGAATCACATAACCTTCACCGAGAGATCTTTGCTTAATGCTCTGGTTACCAGCAGACGAACCGGTATTGGCTATCAACGCTGGGGTGAAAACTATAACTTTGCCGCTTCAACGTATACTCATGGCGCCAATAACAAGGTGCGCGGAGATGGAGTTGCAAGCCGCTTTGTTTATCGTCCGGAGATTGGCGGCGCTGATACTCTATTCCATCTGGGCATTAATGTGGCGCGCGAAACTCCAGGTGGCGATAGATTACGTCTGAGAGCTCGGCCAGAATCCCATCAGGATGATCATCGTATTGTTAATACAGGGAACATAGAAGGCGTTGATAGCTACAACAAGCTTGGTTTCGAATCCGCCTTCGTAAACGGCAGATTTTCGGCCCAAGCCGAATATGTTAGACAAAATCTAGATCGCGAATTAGGCCCAGACCTAAGTTTTGATGGGTACTATGCCTATGTCAGTTATTTTCTGACTAATGACACCCGCCCGTATTCTTCTTCTAACGCAGCATTTGACCGGGTAAGGCCTTCGAATTCCGGTGGCGCATGGGAATTAGCAGCAAGAGTAAGTCATCTGGATTTAAACAACGTAGATATGAAGGGCGGTTCAATAGATACCTTTAGCATTGGTGCAAACTACTACATGACCAACGATTTACGTTTTGTGCTCAATTACGTAATGGCAGACTCGGATGATTTTGCTGGTGATGATGACCCTAATACTTGGGTTTTCCGGATTCGGTGGACATTCTAAAGACTGTTTCTAAGAATTTAGAAGATCTGTTTTTGATCCTAGTGGCTAGGTTCAAGCACAGTATTTTCTTTAGGTGTATTGGCACTATCTTCCTTTTTAGAGATTCGAGTTGAAGGCAGTTTGCAAATAAATGAACTCCCTTTTCCTACTTCGCTAAGAATTTCCAATTCTGCATCGTGACGCATGAGAATGTGTTTAACAATCGCCAAGCCTAATCCGGTTCCGCCTGATTCTGATGAGCGGCTTTCAGACACTCGATAAAATCGTTCAGTTAAGCGTGGTATATGCTTAGCTTCGATTCCAATACCATTGTCTTGGATCTTCAAGTTAAAGATTTCTCCATCCCAATTAGCTGAAAGATTGATAGTGCCATTGGCAGGGGTGTACTTAGCCGCGTTTACCATTAAATTTGAAATGGCACTATAGAGTTCGTTTCTCTTACCAGTGATCATTGCTGATTGATCACAATCAATGACGAAGCTTTGAGATTTATCTAAAAATATCTGTTGCATATCGTTTCCGATCTCGTTTACCAGCTTCGCTATATTAATCTCCTCCTGTTGCTTTGGTAGGGTTTTGGTTTCAAGTGCGGTAAGCACTAGCAAGTCCCGAACTATATTTTCCATACGATGAGCCTGCTGCTTCATTTGTAGCATTGGCTTTTCCCACTTTGGATTTATCTGGTCCATGTTGTCGATAATGGCCTCGAGATAGCCTTTAAACACAGTAATGGGGGTTCCTAGTTCATGAGAGACATTTCCAACAAAATCTTTGCGCATGTTTTCGAGGCGCTGTATTTGAGTTACATCCCTAACAATCATTAAGCGTTCATTTTCACCGAACAGAGCAATCTGATATTCGATGACTTTTTTTAAGTTTCCGGGTGCGTTAAGCTTCAAAGCTTCAGCATAATTATTACTGTGGAAATATTCAGTAAATTGTGGATCATTGATAAAGTTGGTTGTTGACTGGTCGCGATTTTGCGGATACTTGAGCCCCAATAGTTTTTCACTCGCTGGATTCCACCAGCCTAAATTTCCTTGTTTATTAACCATGACGATAGCCATCTCTAGGGCTGTTGATGGATCCTGCGCCTCGCCGCTGATCTCTCCCCAAAATCCGAAACTTTCGGGAGAATCACCTCTTTTCTCTTCGATGGTGTTGAGTAACCGGAGATTCAGTCGTCTTAACTGGTAAATGTTGATAACGACAAATGCAGAGAGGGTAACGACCCACACTAGCAGCAGCCGATCGATTAGTAGCCCAAAAAGCCCAGTAATTACTAGAATGATCAGACAGCGATTTAGTTCTTTGCGCCAACTATACATAGACTTAAAGAAAGATAGGATCTGTGAATGGAGCTTGCCAGAAATTCTTGCCTCAAGCTCTCTCCAAATTGGGTATTGTATTGAGGTGAGCTGAGCAGAGCTACCGTTTCGGCATAAATAAATTCTTTGCAAAGCTCTAGCCTTTTTATGGCACCCAGAAAAGTAACGGCTTGATCGTCGTCTCCTAACCCATTATTCTCTCAGGCCCATTGACGAGGAACACTCTAGTCTCACAAGTGAACAAATTACTGGCCAATTTAAGTTGGAACTAAAACCAAATAACGGCGCTTTATCTGGCAAACTCATAATCGATCTTTCGCGAGTGCTCGGTGGCCCCTATTGTGGTCAGATTCTTGGAGATCATGGCGCCGAAATTATCAAGATTGAACCTCCTCGTGGTGATGAAACCAGAGACTGGGGCCCTCCTTTTCACGAGGACGATTCTGCTTACTTTATCGGGGTAAATAGAAACAAGCGCTCAATGGGTCTTGATCTGACCAAGGAAGAAGGCCGAAGAGTTTTATTACGTATGTTGGGGAAAGCAGATGTTTTATTGGAAAACTATAAGCCTGGCACCATGGAAAAATGGGGCCTTGGATATGAGGAGGTTTTAAAGGAAAAATTTCCTGCACTAATCCATTGCCGCATCAGTGGTTTCGGTGGAGATGGACCATGGGGTGGTTATCCTGGATACGATGCCATTATTCAGGCAATGGCGGGATGGTTTAGTGTTAATGGTGAGGAGGGTAGCAATCCGACTAGATTGGGTCTTGCCGCCGTGGACATGGGCACTGGTTTATATTCGACAATTGCTATCCTTCTGGCGATGGCTGAAAGAGAAAAGTCCGGCGAAGGACAATACCTGGACATGACTCTTTACGACTGCGCCGTTTCTCTAATGCATCCCCACATTCCTAATTATAATTATTCCGGTAAGGTGCCAGGTCCCACTGGAAATGCTCATCCCAATATAAGTCCATATGACACCTTCCGAACCAAAACCATAGATATTTTTATCGGAGCTGGCAACAATAGAGCGTGGGGGAAGCTGTGTCAGGAATTAGATCGCCCTGACATGATAGATGACCCTCGTTTTGCTACTAATTTGGATCGAGTAAATAATCGTGATGACCTTAAAATGGAATTAGAATCCGCACTGATGAAAATCAATGGTCATGAGATTTGTGATTCCCTGGCCAAAGCCGGATTAGCTGTTGGACCGATTCATAACACGCAGCAAGTTGTTGACCATCCTCATACACATCATCGCGGCATGAGCGTAGAGCGGGATTGGTACAAAATGTGGGGCTCACCGATAAAGCTTTCAAGAACACCAGGTGGTATACGTTATCTTCCGCCTAAATTTGGGGCTGATACCCACGAAATTCTAAAAGATTTTGGCTTTGAATTGGGCGAAATTGACAGTCTTATTGATACCAAAGTGTTGCTCAATGAGCGTCAGGAATAGGGCCGCAACACACATCCACTTACCTTAAACTTTCTTGCGCTATTAGTAGCAGATTGATAGTTAGGTATTCAACTTAGACCTTAGGCAATTAAATAGCTTGATGGCTTAGAAATTTACTTAGATTGAAAGCAGTTGACAGGGCAGGATGAATTCAATAAATTTCGCAGCTCTCGGAATAAACGAATGATTACTAAAATTATCACAGCAATATATGCACGTCGCGAGCTAGCTCAGATAGCACGCCGTCGCGTTGTGCGTGCCAAATTTATATTCAGGAGATCTGTGAGTTAGCGTTTATTTGAAACAAATCGAAAACCTCTAAGAGTCTCCGACCTTAGAGGTTTTTTTTTGGATAGCAAAATAGGATCAAATTATGAACATTCAAGAAATCGAATCAGCTGCTCGAATGGCCTGGCCGGCAATCGAAGAAGTCGAACTTGAGGGAGGCACATTGCGTTACGCCTCTGGGGTTAGTCGTCGTTCCAACGCATTGATCCCCAAAGTATCGGGTCGATTCTGTCCGCAACAATTAATTAGCGAAACTGAGAGATTCTACAGTGCTAAAGGTCAGGATGCCGTAATCAAAGTACTTACAGCGGAAAAAGCGAACAGCGCTTTTGGCAAACTAGATAAGTTGCTAGAGGAAGTTAAATACCAGAAACAGGCGCCAACAGCGGTATTAGGGTTACAGCTAAATCAAACACCTATGCTTAAATTACCAAAAACTGGTTTTCATCTTGTAGAAAATACAAAAGATGACTGGATTGATGCCTGGCAAGCAGTGCGCGTGTTTAAACCGGTTCGATATGACTCTCACCGCCAGCTATTAAGACGAATTTCCGGAACTGTCTACTGTTTAGTAATGCATGATGATCAAAATCCATGTGCTACCGGAATGGCAGTGTTGAATAAAAAAACACTGGGTATTTTTGGTATCGCGACATCAAAGAATTATCACGGCCAAGGTCTGGCAAGTCAGATCATAAGTGAATTACTTCGTTGGGGTCGATTGCGAGGGGCGGGATTTGCCTTTTTGCAAGTTGAAGAACGCAATCTGCCGGCTCTGGCGCTTTATAAAAAGTTTGGATTCACTCAGCAGTACTCGTACTGGTACCGGGTAAAAGAAATGGCGGAAGGTAGAGTAATTGCCCCCTGATCTCTGTATTCTTTAATCTGTCCGCAGTGGAATTTTTAAGTTAGACTGCTGCGCCAGTTTTTATGTAAAGAATGGAAGAAAATATGAAAAACCAGCGCATGTTGTTTGCAAAGCGTCCTTTTGGTGAGCCCGAAGATGAATGTTTTCGGCTCGATGAAGCTGACATTCCTGAACTCGAAGATAATCAAATATTGGTAAAAGTTTGTTGGTTGTCACTTGACCCTTATATGCGAGGAAGAATGAACGACGTTAAATCCTATGTCGCTCCTATGCAGATAGGTGATGTCATGACCGGCGAATCTACCGGAATTATTGTGAAATCCACTTCGGAAAAATTCGCAGTTGGTGATCATGTCGCTGTTCACAAAGGTTGGCAGTCGTACATCATCTGTAACGATGACGAAGAACGACTTATGAAGGTAAATTTGCGCAATGGCACATTATCTGAGCATCTCGGCGTAGTGGGTATGCCCGGTCGAACGGCATATTTTGGATTAACCGAAGTCGGCAAACCACTGGCTGGAGAAACCTTAGTAGTCGCTGCAGCTTCCGGTGCTGTTGGATCTGCTGTTGGCCAGATAGCGAAGATTTTGGGGCTAAGAGCAGTTGGAATTGCCGGCGGCCCAGAGAAATGTCAATACGTAAAAGACGAGCTAGGTTTCGATGCCTGTATCGATTATAAGGCAGAAAATTTCGAACAAGAGTTAATGGCTGCTTGCCCTGGTGGAGTAGATATTTATTTCGAGAATGTTGGTGGTACAGTCACCAAGGCTGTGGTCAAATTATTGAATCCGGGGGCGCGCGTACCGATCTGTGGCTATGTTTCTAATTACAATGATGAGGACATCACCAAGTCTGAATCCCCTTTTGATATCCTCAAGCAACTAAATGAAGTGCCAGAGCATCGCTTCTTTGTGGTGTTTGAATGGGTTGATCGATATAAGGAAGCAACAGAAAAATTAGGGCAGTGGGTTAGCGATGGTAAGCTCAAGCATAAGGAATGCATCGGTGAGGGATTGGAAAATGCACCTAATTTTTTTCGTGGCATGCTCAAAGGTAAAAATTTTGGTAAGCAATTAATAAAGATTGCGGATGAAGATTGATGGTAAAGGCTGACCCTGAAAACTATCAGGTTGGATCATTATTTTCTCTTAAAGGAAAATCTGCGTTAGTTACCGGAGGATCGAGTGGCCTTGGCTTAATGATGGCCAAAGGGTTATTACAAAATGATGTGCGTGTAATTATCGTCTCTCGACGCAAAGAGAAATGTGATGAGGCGTTAACGGAGCTATCGCCTCACGGAGAGGTGATAGCCTTTTCTGCGGACATAACTAAAGCTGAAGATCGGAAGAAACTTTTGAAATTTCTCAGGGATGAAATTGGAAGTTTATCAATCTTGATTAATAACGCTGGCGCGAATTGGGGAGCAAAATTGGAAGAATTCCCCGATGAGGGTTTCGAGAAAATAGTCAACATAAATTTAAATGCTGTTTTCTCCTTAAGCCGCGACTCAATTCCTTTGTTAGAAAAAGCAGCAACTCAAACCGATCCTGCGCGAATAATCAATATCGGTTCTATGGATGGAATTCATGTCCCTATTGTGTCGAGAACAGGGACCTTTGCTTACGTAGCCAGTAAGGCTGGTTTGCATCATCTTACTAAAGCGCTTGCAGTTGAATTAGGGCCCAAGCACATAACTGTCAACGCAGTTGCGCCTGGGTTTTTTAAATCACGTATGACTGACTATGTTTTTGAACATTATTTAACAGACATCAAAGAGGAATGCCCCCTAGACCGCGTAGGTCAGCCGGAAGAAATTGTAGGGATCGTTGTCTACTTGGCATCACGTGCAGGCGCCTATACCAATGGTGCGATAATTCCGGTCGACGGCGGTACCAGCGTTTCTAAAGGCAAACGGTCTTGGATGGATTCAGACTGAGAATTAGAGGCTACCCTGATACTTGTTCTTACCTCTAGCCCCTGCTAGTTTAGCGCTCCGTTTCGATAAATTCGGATCCACGAGATTTTCCAAAAAGGTGATCTCACATTCATAAAGAAGGAAGACTCAAGTTGGAGCGAGCATGAGTTTATTCAACCTCGAAGGTAAAGTTGCTTTGATTACCGGTTCAACGAAAGGGATCGGTAAGGCTATAGCGCAACGTATGGCAGAGCAGGGAGCGAAGGTCGTAGTTTCCAGTCGTAATCAGGAATTGTGCGACGAAGTAGCAGGGGAAGTTAATGATAGTGGTGGTACAGCGATCTCGGTTGCCTGCAATATAAATTACAAAGAACAACTAGAAAATCTTGTTGCGCAAAGCCAACAAAAACTTGGCAATATCGATATTTTGGTTTGTAACGCAGCAATCAATCCTTATTTTGGTCCTTCTCAGGACATTCCGGATCCAGCTTTCGACAAAGTAATGCATGCCAATATTGGTAGCGTCCATCGCTTATGCCAATTAGTTATTCCTTCCATGGCTGAGAATGGTGGGGGAGCGGTAATAATCATTTCTTCCATTGGGGGCCTTAAAGGAAGCGATGCGCTCGGGGCCTATGCCATTTCTAAAGCAGCGGATATGCAGATTGCCAGAAACCTTGCCGTGGAATGGGGCCCAAAAAATATCAGAGTCAATTGTATTGCTCCTGGATTGGTGCGCACCGATTTCGCTCGTGCTTTGTGGGAAAATCCGGATATCTATGAGGCAACTATTTCAAAATACCCATTAAGAAGAATTGGAGAGCCAGATGAAATTGCGGGTGCGGCAATATTACTGGCCTCAGATGCAGGAAGTTTTACCACAGGTCAAACTATTGTCATTGATGGCGGTGGTACAATCGCCGGATAGAAAAACATAGCAGAAAGAGGTTATAAGCATGGATTTGGGACTGTCAGAAGAACTGATTGAGGTGAAGGAGAAAATTCGCACTTTTGTTGAGGAAAAGGTCGAGCCAGTTGAAGCAGAATATCACGCAGAAATAGCAGTTGATGATCGTTGGTCACACACGGTTCGCCAGGATGAAATCTTAAATGGATTGAAGGACGAAGCCCGGGTGCTAGGTCTGTGGAATTTCTTCTTGCCCGAAAGTCAGGGTGGGGCAGGCATTTCGAACCTGGAGTATGCGCACTTAGCTGAAATCATGGGGCGCAGTCGTCTTGCCTCAGAAGCATTCAACTGTAGCGCTCCGGACACCGGTAATATGGAAGTGTTGGAACGCTATGGTTCGGAAGAACAGAAGAAAGAATGGCTGGAACCACTTTTAGCTGGAGAAATTCGTTCTGCTTTCGCTATGACAGAACCTGGCGTTGCTTCCAGTGACGCAACTAATATTTCTACTCGTGCTGTATTAGAAGGTGACGAATGGATAATTAGTGGAGAGAAGTTTTACATTTCAGGCGCCGGTGATGCTCGTTGCAAGATTATGATCTGCATGGTGGTAACTGAGCCTGATGCGCCAAAGCATAATCGCCAATCACAAATTCTTGTGCCTATGGATGCTGAAGGTGTTGAAGTCGTTCGGCCAATGACCGTATTTGGCAAAGACGATGCGCCCCACGGTCATATGCACATTAAATTTCACAATGTTAGAGTTCCAGAAAGCAATATTATTCTCGGTCGTGGCAGGGGATTTGAGATTTCGCAAGGAAGATTAGGCCCAGGTCGAATCCACCATTGCATGCGTTCTATCGGTGCAGGGGAAAGAGCGCTGGATCTTATGTGCAAACGCGCGGTTAGTCGCGAGGCTTTTGGCAAACCATTGGCAGAACTTGGTGGAAACTACGACATTATCGCTGATAGCCGCATTGAGATCGAAATGTGTCGCTTGCTCGTTTATAAGGCCGCCTATTTGATGGATACAATTGGCAACAAGGCTGCGCGGGATGCAATTTCACAGATTAAAGTCGCAGTGCCTAATATGGCTCTAAGAGTGATCGATCGAGCTATACAAATGCATGGGGCAGCGGGTGTGTCTCAAGATTTTCCTCTTGCTGCGCTTTGGACTAGTCAGCGAACTCTGCGGTTGGCCGATGGGCCGGACGAAGTGCATCGACGAGTTATCGCTCGTAAAGAGCTGGCAAAATATAATTAAGGTTGATTAAGCTAGTATAAAATGGGAACTACGGTTCCCATTTTTTTGGGGTGCCATATTGAAAGGGTTTATATCTGAGAAATCTAGTTTAAATTTATAAAAATGGTCACTGAAGCTGTCAGCGTTATTATCCCAACGTTCAATAGAGAGCATTGTTTAATGCGAGCTCTTGATTCTGCTTTAGCGCAGTCCTATCCAATTCAAGAAATAATAGTGGTAGATGATGGTTCAACAGATGCAACTGAGAAGTTGATACAGGGATCCTATCCAACCGTGATTTACATCAAACAAGAGAATCACGGTGTGAGTGCGGCACGGAATAGAGGAATTAAGAATTCTCTAGGAAGCTGGCTGGCATTTCTTGATTCCGACGACGAATGGTTCCCGGATAAACTAGAGAAGCAATTTTTGACATTAGAGCAACAACCTGAATTCAAAATAATTCACAGCGATGAAATTTGGATTCGCAATGGCGTGGAAGTTAACCCTAAGAATAAACATGAAAAGTCTGGTGGTTTTATCTTCGAGAAATGTTTGCCGCTCTGCGCAATCTCTCCTTCGGCGGTTTTAATTCATCGAGAGTTGTTTGCAGAACTTGGAATGTTTGATGAATCTTTACCGGCTTGTGAAGATTATGACCTCTGGCTAAGAATCTGTAGTCGTTATCCGGTTCTTTATGTTAAACAAAAACTATTACGTAAGTACGGCGGCCATGAAGACCAGCTGTCGAAACAACATTGGGGAATGGATAGATTTCGTATTGATGCCTTACATCGATTGCTTAATGAAGGTGTATTAAGTGAATCTCAGAAAACAGCGGCTAAAGAGACCCTTATCAAGAAATGCAAAATACTAATTTCAGGTGCTGAAAAACGTAAAAACAAAGAATTATTAGAAAAAATTCGCCCAATTCTTGCGGTTTATCGAAATTAGTTATGCATTCTTTTCCAGATATAAATCTAGTTATTGCCCACCAGCTGGAAGCTAAAAAGCTGATCAACTTATTTTCCATGGAACGAGTAGAGTCAGATCGGTATAAGCTCTATCGAAATTCCGCGGGTATGAAGGCCATAGTTTCAGGAATGGGGTTCTATAATGCTAAGGCTGCTACCGATTATCTAGCTGAGATAGAAGAGAGTGGTGGTAGGGTCAGAGGGTGGTTAAACATTGGTATTGCTGGCCACCAATCAGCAGTTATAGGCAGCTGTTTCACCATTAATAAAATTACCTATAAAACTTCCGGCGTATCTAGTTTTCCAATTCAGATTTTTTCTGATGTTCCTTCAATGGGGCTGATCAGTGTAGACAATCCTGAACTAAAATATCCTGGTGACGTTGTTTATGATATGGAAGCAGCCGGATTCTGGGAGGCTGCCAGCAAAAGTGTTTCAATAGAATTTGTACAATGTTTAAAGATAATTTCTGACAATAAAGACCATTCCATCGAGAAAGTTACTGATAAATTGGTTTTGTCTTTGGTAGAGAAAAATCTACAGCTAATTGTTAAGTGTTGTAGTCAATTACAACAACTAGTAAAAGACTATAATGAGATTTCGAAATTAAATAGTGCATTTCAGGTATTGCTGAATAAATTACATTTTACAGTAACTCAACAAAACCAATTGAAGAGACTCTGTCAACGCTACCGAGCATTGGGGCGCGATTCCGAATTAGAAAAAATGGCAGACCTAGATTTCAGTTCAAGTAGAGAAGCATTAAGTTTATTAAGTAAAGGTATATCAATTTAATTCTGCCGACGTGTTTTCTGCAATTTACATTGAGAAAGAAATTCAATCACATGAGCGAGTAAGGGAAATCCTTAGTCGATTTCCGGATATTCCTCATATCAGTTGTAAGCGATACGGTGAGATTTTTAATCGCAAGGGCCAGAATTTTAGATTACAAAAAAAGTTTCCAGCTTTAATTCTTGCAAAAAAATATGGCAACTTGGTTTTGACGTCTCCGAAGGGATACGGATTTGAAGAGGGCGCGAGCTACTATTTTTCCCATATGCTTAATTGCGTCTATGACTGTCGTTATTGTTTTCTGCAAGGAATGTATCGCTCAGCGAACTATGTGCTGTTTATAAACTATGAGGACTTTGAAGCAGAAGTTGAATCAAGTATTAAATCTACATCTGCTCCTGCAGTTTTTTATAGTGGGTATGACTGCGATAGTTTAGCCCTCGAGCCTGTTAGCAAATTCTGCGAATATTTTCTCCCAGTATTTAGGCGTAATTCTAATGCAATAATAGAAATTCGCACGAAGAGCACTCAGATCAGAAGCTTGCTGGATACGGATTCCATGCAGAATTGTATTATCGCAATGAGTTTCACTGCTCATGACGCCAACAAAGAGTTTGAGCACAGAGTGCCTTCCATAGCGAAGCGCGTAGAAGCTTTACAAAAATTACAGCAAGCCGGCTGGTCGATTGCCCTGCGTTTCGAACCTATAATTTGGGAACAGAAACTGATCGAGAATTATCAAATTCTTTTTGATGAGATCTTTTCTTCAATCAACGCAAGTAAAGTACATACTGCTAGTATCGGTGAATTTAGAATGCCAACGGGGTTTTATAAGAATATCGTGAAACTTTATTTCGACGAGCCCCTGTATGCGCGAGAAACTAAAATGGAAGATGGAATGATTACATTGGTTGGCGATAACAACGATCCAATCCAGGAGCTGGAGCAGCTTTTGCTGGGATATATTAGTCCAGAGCAGTATTATCGTTGCGCTTGATAATCTTACTTATGGAAAATTCTCATGACTGAAAACGAAAAAGGCTTAGTAGTGGTTAGCGGGGCCTCTTCTGGAATTGGTCTTGCAATGACCAATAAGCTACTCATGGAAGGCTATTCAGTACTCGGGCTTGCTAAAGAATTTTGCAGCGCTGAAATAACCCATGAGAATTTTTCATCAGTTGAAATTGATCTTGCCCAGCTTGATAAATTGCCCAATGAATTAGACCAGATAATTAAAAACATTTCAGAGCCAATTAGAGGGTTAGTAAACAACGCTGGTATAGGAAAAATGGCTTTTCTCGAGCAGCTTTCAGTTGCAGATATGCGCTTAGTTATGGAAACGAATTTTCTTAGCCATGCCATTGTAACCAAGGCATTTCTTCCTCAATTAAAAAAGCAAAAGAGTTTGGTGGACATCGTGTTTACAGGTTCTGAAGCAGCCCTAGTTGGGGCTAGGCAGGGTAGTATCTATTGCGCTAGTAAGTTTGCTGTACGTGGATTTGTTCAAGCCATAAGGGATGAGTGTGCAAGGTCCCAGGTTAGAGTTTCGATCTTAAATCCAGGAGCAGTGCGCACTCCTTTTTTCGATAAGCTCCACTTTGAACCAGGAGGAGCTAAAGAAAATGCGATAGAGGCTGAAGATGTCGCGGACTTGCTTATTAGCATATTCAATGCCCGCCCCGGTACCGTCATAGATGAAATCAAACTATCCCCACAAGCCCACGTTTGGCAAAGAAAAGAGTAGTAAAACTGCGACAAATGGTCGCAGAAGCTAGGAAAACGCTACGGTCTATGGAGGTAAGCTGAGATAATTCCTAGTATCCTTTCTATGTTTTGCTTACTCAATACCAGTGATATGGAGCATAAAATGAAAATTACAAAATCAGTAAAAATTCTCGCTTGGATTATGGTTTGCGTATTTTCGACGTTGTCCCAGGCTCATACCGCATTAAAGCAATCTACACCTGAAAATGGCGCCACTGTTAAGGCAACGCCGGAGCATATCGATCTGGTCTTTAATGGACCCGTGCGTTTAATTAAGCTTGATTTGAAAGCGGCCGATCGCGAAATGCCAACCAGTTTCGAGGTTCAAGCTGATGCTGTTGCCAACTACAGGATTGAAACGTTAAATATGCAGGCAGGTCAATTCACAGTGGAATGGGCTGCAATTGGTGCTGACGGACACACCATAACAAATACCTTTAGTTTTACTGTGGATCCGAACGCTATATCGGAATAAGTAGTAGCCACTTTGCTTAGGCTTTCGCACCAGTGTCAGTAATCCCAAATTCATGGGAGCTAGCAAGCCTCTTCTGTAAACTTTTTATTTATTTTGGTGCTGCCGCCATTGTCGGCGGTAGTCTATGCCTTTGGCTATACAACGATGGCAGTCGTCGTACAGTTCAATCCAATCTTCGTTACATCACCTTAGGAGCATTCGTTGGCTTCAATGGTGCGCTGCTTTATTTTTTCATTCAGGTAGGCATGGTAGCCGGTTCTGGCATCTCCGGAATGTTCGACTGGGGGATGGTGTCGATATTTCTCGACACACAGCTTGGTGATACTACATTCTTTCGCCTAGCTGGATTCGTCATTGTATTCATCGCGGGACTGTTCTACCTCCAAAAAATCACAGGTTTGGACCGTCCACCAGTCCTAGTCTTTTACAAGCTATTAAACACAATCAATTTAGCAGCTTTCTTATTAATACTTTTCAGTTTCAGGCTTTCCGGACATGTTTCAGTGTTAACTCCTATTGCAAAACTCGCGATCGCATTCCACTTCTTTGCTTTTGCTGCTTGGATTGGGTCTTTGTATCCACTGCATAAATTGACCTACGTAGAAGATTTAGAATTTTTGCAGAGGGTGATGAAGAAATTTGGGGATAACGCAATTGGCATCGTATTGGTACTGATTGTAGCAGGCGGATTTATGTTGTTGGAACTGTTCCATTCGTTGGAAGAAGTGTTTACAACTGCATACGGACGTACATTATTCATTAAACTATTTCTAGTCCTAGTTATATTTTCCATTGCA
>MDTE01135001.1_pt1 | contig 16442 bp, 21 predicted proteins | sample 811231 | NCBI WGS metagenome assembly MDTE01 (sample SAMN05326651, study PRJNA326480) | marine metagenome | isolation source: seawater | place: Indian Ocean: Red Sea | collected 2010
AAACTGGAAACTACGTCTAGCTTTCCTATGACCGTATTTCTTTCTTTCAACAGCCCTAGAGTCTCTCGTGGTTAATTTTTCTTTTTTTAGCGTGGGTTTTAAATTTTCATCAAATTGTAACAAAGCTTTTGATATACCATGAACCAAAGCTCCTACTTGACCAGTTAATCCACCACCAGTCACATTTCCTCTTACATCAAAATCAGCAGTTTGATTAATTATTTCAAATGGTCTTAAAAGTTTCATTTTGTGAATTTCTCTAGTGAAATAGTCATCATATTTTTTTCCATTAATTACTATTTGGCCAGAACCTTTTTTTAACCATACTTTAGCAATAGAGGTTTTTCTTCTTCCTGTTGCGTATTTGCTATCCTTAAAATCTAATTTTTCAACATTAGTCATTTTAACTTCTTGCGATATTTTTACTATTTAGTTTAGGTAATTCAATAATTGTTGGGTTTTGAACAGCATGTGGATGTTCTGAGCCTTTATAAATTTTTAGTTTTGTTAATTGTTTTTTAGCTAATGGTCCGCCTGGTAACATTCTTTTAACTGCTAACTTTAAAGTCCTATCTGGTGTTTTATCGAACATTTTTTCTGGAGTTGTTTCTTTAATTCCACCAGGATACCCTGTATGTCTATAATATTTTTTATTTTGAAATTTTTTTCCAGTAAATTTTATTTTTTCTATGTTTTTAACTACTACAAAGTCACCATTGTCCATATGAGGGGTAAATGTCGCTTTATTTTTACCTCTCAAGATTTTAGCTATAATTGAAGCCAATCTCCCAACAACGGCATTTGAAGCGTCAATTTCATACCAGTTGTTTTTTATCTCGTTTTTCTTAACAAATTTAGTCATGTTTGGCGGGATTAATACTGATAAATGTCATATTGTCAATTTATATTAATATTGATACTTAATAATTAACATTTAAAAATAAGGGTAATTTATGACAGATAAAAAAAATAAGGGCACAGATCCTAAAACTTACAAATTTGATACACTCAGCTTACATGCTGGATACCAGCCTCACAAAAATGCAGGTTCGAGACAGGTTCCAATTTATCAAACTACATCATATCTTTTTGATGATGTTGATCATGCAGCAGCATTATTTAATTTAGAAAGAGGCGGTCATATATATAGTCGTATTTCAAATCCAACTGTTGCAGTGCTAGAAGAAAGAGTTGCTGCTCTTGAGGGAGGTACTGCTGCTCTTGCTACTTCATCAGGTATGAGTGCAATATTTTTAACCGTTATGACTTTATGTGAAGCTGGAGATCATCTTGTGGTCTCTTCTCAACTTTATGGTGGTACTGTTAACTTATTTAGACTTACTCTTCCAAAATTTGGTATTAAGTGTACTTTTGTAAAACCAAGAGATACTGAAGGCTTTAAAAAAGCTATTCAAAAAAATACAAAAGGTATTTTTGGAGAATTAGTCGGTAATCCTGGAAATGAATTAATGAATATGCCTGAAATTTCAAAAATTGCCCATGATGCTGGCATACCACTAATTGTAGATGCTACATATCAAACTCCTTATCTTTGCAAACCATTTGAGCATGGTGCTGATATTGTTGTTCATTCATTAACAAAATGGATGGCTGGTCACGGATCTTCAATGGCAGGAATATTAATTGAAGGTGGTAATTTCGATTGGATGCAAAATGATAAATTTCCAACCATGACAAAACCTTATGAAGGATACCATGGATTATCATTTGCAGAAGAATTTGGACCTACTGCTTTTACAATGAAAGCAAGAGCAGAAGGAATGAGAGACTTTGGTCCTTGCCTAAGTCCTCAAAATGCATGGAATGTTTTACAAGGAATTGAAACCTTGTCTGTTAGAATGAAAAAACACTGTTCGAATGCAGAGGAAATGGTTAAATATTTACTTGAACATGATAGTGTAGCTTGGGTATCTCACCCTAGTGTACCCGACCATCCTGATCATGAACTTGCAAAAAAACTTCTACCAAATGGACGAGGATCTATGATCGCATTTGGAATTAAAGGTGGCAAAGATGCTGGTGTGGCATTTATCAATAATGTTAAACTTGCATCACATCTAGCTAATGTTGGGGATACTAGAACGCTTGTTATACATCCTGCCTCTGGCACTCACTCACAGATGGATGAAGCTACATTAAAATTTGCTGGATTATCTCATGATATGATAAGATTATCTGTAGGTATTGAAGATATAGATGATATTAAAAATGATTTTGAGGTAGGTTTTAGAGCTGCTAGAAAACCAAGACTTGTTTCAAATCAATGAAATTTAAGGTAAACGGTGCAGAAGTATTTGCATCCACAGGTGGCCGTCCATTTGATAAAAATAAACCACTAATAATTTTTGTTCACGGTAGTGGATTAACTCACATGACATGGGTATTGCAAACAAGATATTTTGCATTTCATGGTTATAGTGTATTAGCATTGGATATGCCTGGTCACGGCTTGTCTAGTGGAGAAAGTTTAAAAACCATTGAAGAAATGGCTGATTGGGTTAGTAAAGTGATTGATTCAGTTGGATACAGTGAAGCATCGTTAGTTGGTCATTCGCAGGGATGTCTTGTGACTATTGAATGCGCCGCAAGAAATCCAAATAAGATTAAAACTTTAAGTTTAATGGGTGGGGCTGGTGCAATACCAATGAATCCAGAATTACTATCATTAGCTGAAAACAATGATCCAAAAGCTGTGGATCTAATGATGGATTGGGCACATGGGCCAGCAGGTCATTTCGGAGGTCATCCTGTTCCGGGTTTATATCATATAAATACTGGTGGAATGTTAGCAAAATCAAGAACAATTAAAAATACACTTGGTGTAGATTTTAGAGCATGTGATAATTATAAAAATGGTTTTGAAGCAGCAAAAAAGATTAAAATTCCAACTTTGTCAATCCTTGCAACTGGTGATAAAATGTGCCCTGTTAAAGAGGGTAAAAAATTGGCAGACCTAATTGAAGGTAGCACTGTAGAAATTATCGATAATTGTGGTCATATGATGCTTTTGGAGGAGGCAGATAGAGTTTTAAAGGTATTAAAACAATTTATTATTAAAAATTATCCTTCTAAATAAATAGTTGTATTCAATACTATTAATTGATAGAATTTTATTGCCGATTTGTTCCTTATTGCTGGCAAATAAACGCTAAAAAGGTTTTCAAAACATCATCGGTGGGTATTTGAACTATATTGTGCACCCTGCACAAAGCTAAAGCACTAAAAAAGGAGAAAAAATGATTAAATCAAAACACCCTGAAACTATTGCTTTACATGGAGGTGATTTTCGAAAAGATCCGGCTACAAACTCTGTTGCAGTACCGATTTATAGAACTACTTCTTATCAATTCGATAGTACTGAACATGCGGCAAACCTTTTTGGACTCAAAGAGTTTGGTAACATTTATACCAGAATAATGAATCCAACAAATGATGTTCTAGAAAAAAGAATAGCAGCATTAGAAAATGGACTTGCTGCTGTAACGGTCGGCTCTGGACAAGCTGCTTCCACATTAGCAATTATGAATGTTTGTCAATCTGGAGATAATTTTATTAGTTCAACTGATTTGTATGGAGGTACAGTAAGTTTATTTACACATACTTTAAAAAAATTAGGTATAGAATGTAGATATGCTGATCCTTCTGATCCAAATAATTTTGAAAAACTAATAGATAATAGGACAAGATGTTTTTATGCTGAAACATTGCCCAATCCATATCTAAGAGTTTTTCCAATTAAAGAAGTTTCAGATATTGGTAGGAAACATAATATACCACTTATTATGGATAATACAGCGTCTCCTGTAATTTGTAAGCCATTGGATCATGGTGCAGCCGTTGTAGTCCATTCTTTAACAAAGTTTATTGGTGGTCATGGAACAGTTATTGGTGGCGGTATAATCGATGGAGGAAATTTTGATTGGACCAGTAATCCTAAAAGACAACCACTGTTTAATGAGCCAGATGCGAGTTACGGTGGTGTTAAATGGGGTGAAGTAGTTCCTCAATTAACAGGTGCAAATGTTTCATTTGCTGTAAGAGCTAGAGTATGTCTTTTAAGAGATTTAGGAGCACCTTTAGCTCCAGATAATGCTTGGGGTATTATTCAAGGATTAGAAACTGCTCCACTTAGAATGAAACAACATTGCTCTAATGCTGAGAAAGTTGTTGAATTTCTTCAAAAGCATAAAAATGTAGAAAGAGTAATTTATCCAACTCTACATGAAGGTAAAATAGCCGAAAGATCCAAAAAATACTTCAAAGGTGGAAACGGAGCTCTTATCGGAATTGAAGTTAAAGGAGGTGTTGAGTCAGGTAAAAATTTTATAGAGTCTTTGAAAATGTTTTACCACGTTGCAAATATTGGTGATGCAAGAAGTTTAGCAATTCATCCAGCAACTACTACTCATAGTCAACTTACTAATGAAGAATTATTAGCTGCTGGTGTTACACCAGGCTATGTAAGACTATCGATAGGTATAGAACATTCTGATGACATTATAGCAGACTTAAAACAAGCATTAGATGCGTCTGACAAACCTAGTTTGAAAGCTGTGAGTTAGAGCTTGAATTTATATAGAAAAAATAAACACTAGAAGAAACTAAAAAAATTGAACTAATTTGGTGCATAGATGCGGTTAATATCTGTGCACCATTTAAAATAGTGATCACACCTAGAATTATCTGCAAGAATATTAAAGAGCCTAGAACAATTATTGGTTTATATAGAAACAAAAATTTTTTTCTATAAACTTTAAAACATATAAATATATAAAAAAAAAAAATAACATATGCTAAATTTCTATGTATAAATTGTACTAAAGAAGGATCGCTTAATGCAGATATTTTTAATAAATCATAGAAATTATTATCATTAGGAAAATAAGTCTCCCCCATTTTTGGCCACGAGTTATAAATTTTACCAGCATCCATGCCAGACACAAAAGCACCAATTATAATCTGAATAAAAATTAATATTAATAATGATAGAGGAATTAATTCATTAATTTTGTTTTTATTATTATTTGAAATATTAATTTTTAAATAATTCCAAAAAATTAATGATAAGATAATAAAAGCAATAAATAAATGTAAGGATAATCTAAAATGACTTACATCAATTCTGTTTACTAAACCGCTAGATACCATATACCAACCAACAAAACCTTGGACACAAATAATTAAAAATATAAAATATAAATTTAATAATTTTTTAAAATTTATTTTTAAAGAAAAATATATTAAAGGGAACAAAAAGAATATTCCAATTAGCCTTCCTAAAAATCTATGTATCCACTCCCACCAAAAAATTACTTTGAACTCATTTAAAGACATGTTGAAATTTTGAATTTTATATTCTGGTATTTTTTTATACTGTTCAAAATAATAAAGCCATTGATGATCTGATAATGGAGGAAATGTACCGTAAAATAATTCCCATTTTGTAATAGAAAGACCTGAATCAGTTAACCTTGTTAAGCCACCTACAACAATCATTAACGCAATAAGAAAAAACATAAATAAAAGCCATGCAGAAATTCGTTTTTTAGTAATATTATTTTCTATATACATATTTCGATAAATATAATAATTATTAAGAAATCCAATTTAATTAATGTCGCCTAATAAATTTAATAAATTACAAAAACTTAGAAAAAACCTAGATAAATTAGATAATTCAATGTTAAAAATTATCAAAAAAAGAACTTTAATCGTAAATAAGGTTTTGCAACTTAAAGAATTCAAAAGTCAAATAGTAGATAAAAAAAGAATTGAACAAATACTTATTCAAATTAAAAAAAAATCTATTAAAAAGAAGATTGATCCAAAAATTACTAAAAGAATTTGGATTAATATGATTAGAGCTTATATAGATTATGAAAGAAGAAACTTTAATAAAAAATAGTTATTTACTATGAGGTGGAAGTTTTTTTTCAATAAATAGCTCGTGTTTTTTTGTACTAGGGTTATATTTTCTCGCTGAAAGTTTAACTTTAGCTTTTTCACCACCAGCTGGTTTTTTTAGATAATAATAGAATGGGCTGTCAGTTTTATTTTCAGGAACCATTCTTACTTTTATAAATGATTTTTTTGCCATAACTATTTTTTCAAATCTTTTAAAATATTTTTTAAAGTAGTTAATTTACTTTTAAAATATTTTGTTCTTATAGAGGTAATTAAAAAATCGTCAAGATTAGATTTATTATTATTTAAATGCTTTTTTACACCTTGAATTGTCATGCCTTCAGATTTGAGAAGGAATTTTATAAATTTAAGTATTTCGACAGATGAGCTATCGTAATATCTTCTATTATTATTAAATATCTTAGGTTTTAACTGTGAAAATTGAGTTTCCCAAAATCTTAATGTGTGAGCGTTTATTTTCACACTTTTTGGATCGTGGTTATTTAATATTTTTACAACCTCACCAATTGTTTTGTATGCAGATGATAGTTTATTTTGCATTATTAATTTTATTTTTTAAAAATTTTGATGGTTTAAATAATATAACATTTCTCTCAGAAATTATTGTTTCTTTTTTTGTTTTTGGGTTTCTGCCTATTCTTGATTTTTTATATCTTAATATAAATGTACCAAAATTTGAAATTTTGACTTTTCCATTTTCTTTCAGAGATTTTAATAAAACATCAAAAATATCCTCTAAAACGTTTTCTATTAAATTTTTTGAGTAACCTAACTGCATATAAATAGAGTTAATAATTTCTTTTTTGGTTAAATTCTGTCTCATTAAACAATTATATTTTTTTTAATTTTATCAATTAGGTGTCCATTTACAGTTTTAACACAAACATCGATAGAATTAGCAAAACCAATATAATCAGTTGAGCCGTGGCTTTTTATAACTGGTGACTCCAAACCTAAAAGAATTGCACCATTGTACAGTCTGGGGTCGAGTCTTTTTTTAAATTTTTTAAGATTAGAAATATTGAGTAAACTTGATAACTTAGCTGTTATACCATTTGATAAAGCTTTTTTTAATTCAGATGAAATAAAATTTGCAGTTCCTTCAGCTGTTTTAAGTGCTACATTACCCGTGAAACCATCTGTTACTATTACATTGACTTTACCATCCATTATATGATTTCCTTCTATGTAACCTTTAAAATCATATAAATCATTTTTTCTTGCCTCCATCGATTGATAAGCTTTTTTAATGGTTTCATGACCTTTAATTTCCTCAGAGCCAATATTTAATAATGCTACCTTGGACTCATCTTCTGGATATAATGCTTTATGTAATGCAGCACCCATGATCGCAAAGTCCTCAAAATTTCTTTCATCACACTCAACATTGGCACCTAAATCTAATACAATATTCATATCAATTTTATTTGGCCAAAGCGCAGCTAGAGCAGGTTTGCTAATATTTTCAATCATATTTATACTTAATTTTGATATAACAAATAGAGCTCCAGTATTGCCTGCAGAAACTATAACATTTGATTTTTTTTCTTTGACATCGTTAATAGCTTTCCACATGCTAGTATTTTTCTTTTTTGCGGCAGTAAGTGGTGTATCATTGTTTTCAACAATATCCTCACAATCAATTATTTCATAACAATCACTTTTCAATGAATGTTTTGATAATTCATTATTAATTGGATCTTTTTGACCAAAAATCCTGAAATAGACATCTGTATTTTTTTTTAAATATTCTGAAATACCTGCTATTGTTTTATTTGGTGAATTATCACCTCCCATTGCATCCACTGCAATAACAACATTATTTGTCATAAAATAATAATATTAATCTTTTGGGTCTAAAACCTGTCTACCTTTATAGAAGCCTGTTTTTAAATCAATATGATGTGACAGTCTATATTCTCCCGATTTTTTGTCCTCAACAACATTCTTAGACGATATCTTTATATGAGATCGTCTTTTTCCAGCCCTAGAGGGTGTAGTTTTACGTTTTGGTACTGCCATAATTAAATTTTCAAATCTTCTATATCTTTTGTAAAATAATTTAAAGTATTATTTTTATAAAAAGAAGACAATTTATCAAAATAATTGATATAAAATGAAATATTATTTGGGTTATTTATGAACTTTTCTAAAATTTTACCTTTTTGGTCAATTTTGTTATTTTCCCATCGATCAATATTAGAAATTATATCATAAAAAAAATTAACGTATTTTTTCATATTTTTGTTAATTGAAACATCTCCATATCCAATTTCCCTTATTGATAATTCGATTTGTTTAAAAATAAAGTCATGAATTTCCTGTGTTAATTTTTTTATCTTATTGTCTTTATATATCTTGAAAAAAAAAGATAGATGAAGAAGTAAAAAAATTATTCTATCAGAGAAAGTTTCTTGATTTTTAAGATTAAGGTATAAATATTTATTTCTAGTTAATTTGATTAAATTGTTGTAAATAGATAAATATTCTTTATTCATATGAAAAAAATTTTATTATTAATATTTTTAATTACAATAAGTTGCTCTAATAATAAAGTGGTTAAAAATCACGGTTTAGCATCACTTGAATTAAAATCTGACAAAATAATTGTATTAAAGACCAACAAAAACGACATTCTTGATCTTATGGGAAATCCTTCTTCAACAAGTTTATTTAATGAAAATACATGGTTTTATATACAAAGAGAGAAAACAAATCAGTCAATTGTAAAGTTAGGTAAGTCAAAGATAAATAAAAACAATGTTTTAGAAATAAACTTTAATAATTATGATATCGTTGAATCCAAAAAACTTTACCAAATTGACAAAATGAAAAATATTAAAGTAGAAAAAAATACTACTCTAACTGAATATGATAAAGATTCATATTTTGGAAGATTATTAAAAAGTATAAGACAAAAAATAGAATCTCCTACTAAAAAAAATAGAAGATAAGTTAATTACCCTGCGATAATAGCTAGCAAAAGTAATGCAACTATATTAGTTATTTTAATCATCGGATTAACTGCTGGACCAGCTGTATCTTTATAGGGATCGCCAACTGTATCACCAGTAACTGCAGCTTTATGTGCCTCAGAACCTTTGCCACCAAAGTTTCCATCCTCAATATATTTTTTTGCATTATCCCAAGCACCGCCACCTGCTGTCATAGAAATAGCAACAAACAGCCCAGTTATAATAACGCCTAGCAACATTGCTCCTACAGAAGCTAGTGCAGCAACTTGACCACCTATTGCATAAATCACAAAATATAAAACAATGGGAGATAAAACAGGTAATAATGAAGGAATGATCATTTCTTTGATAGCAGCAATTGTTAATAAATCTACAAGTTTTGCATAATCAGGTTTTTGTTTTCTTTTCATAATCCCTGGAAATTTTTTAAATTGTCTTCTAACTTCAATTACTACTGCGCCACCTGCTCTTCCAACAGCTTGCATTCCCATTGATCCAAACAAGTATGGGAGCATACCACCAACTAATAATCCAACAACAACGAAAGGGTTAGATAAATCAAATGTAACAACAATTCCCTCAAGATTTGAACCTGCAACTTTTGAAAAATGTTTAATATCTTCAGTGTATGCTGCAAAAAGTACTAGCGCACCTAATCCTGCAGATCCTATTGCATAACCTTTTGTAACTGCTTTTGTAGTATTTCCAACTGCATCTAAAGCATCTGTAGTTTTTCTTACATTGTTTGGTAATTTTGACATTTCTGCAATACCACCTGCATTATCTGTTACAGGGCCATAAGCATCTAAAGCAACTACCATTCCAGCAAGTGCTAACATCGATGTAACTGCTATCGCAATACCAAATAAGCCAGCTATATAATTTGTTATTAATATCCCAGCAACAATAATTAATGCTGGTATTGCTGTAGCTTCTAAGGATACAGCTAGACCTTGAATAACATTTGTGCCATGTCCAGTTGTTGATGAAAGTGCAACACTTTTCACAGGTCTATAGCTTGTTCCTGTGTAATATTCAGTAACCCAAATAATTAGTCCTGTTATTACAAGTCCTATCACTCCACAATAATATAAATTTAAACCAGTAAATTCTTTTTCACCTATATTATACGTATTATCTAATCCTAAAACATAATCTGTGATTGGATATAAAACAATTAGTGATGTAATTGCTGTAACAACAAATCCTTTATATAATGCTAACATTATATTTTTAGAGTTTCCTAATCTAACAAAATACGTACCAATTATTGAAGTAATTATACAAGCACCACCTATTGTAAGTGGATATATCATCATTTTTAAATCACCAACAAAAAATATTGAAGAAAGTACCATCGTAGCTACTATTGTTACTGCATACGTTTCAAATAAATCTGCTGCCATACCAGCACAATCACCTACATTATCTCCAACATTGTCGGCTATTACAGCTGGATTTCTTGGGTCATCTTCTGGAATACCAGCTTCTACTTTACCAACAAGATCTGCACCAACATCTGCTCCTTTTGTAAAAATTCCACCACCTAATCTTGCAAATATAGAAATTAATGATGCACCAAAACCTAAGGCTACAAGTGCGTTAACAATTTCTCTTTCATCAATATTGAATGATAATAATAAATAGTAGTAAACAGCTATAGATAATAAAGCTAAACCAGCAACTAACATTCCGGTAACTGCGCCAGATTTAAATGCAACATTTAGACCTTCATTTAAACCTTTTCTAGAAGCCTCAGCCGTCCTAACATTGGCTTGTACTGAAACTAACATTCCAACATAGCCAGCAATACCTGATAAAGCTGCGCCAATCAAATACCCAAGTCCAACCAATATACTAAAAGCATAACTAATAATTACTAAAACTACGATCCCAACAATCGCAATCGTTTTATATTGTCTATTTAAATACGCTTTAGCTCCTATTTGAATTGCTGATGCAATTTCTTGCATTTTTGAATTTCCTGCACTTGACTTTAAAATGTTTTTACCTGTTATAAAACCATAAACTATAGATAATAAACCTGCTAATATTGTGTAACCTAGAATTGTTTCTGCGCTCATAAATTTTTAACCTTATTGGTTGAATATTGTTAATTTTAAAAATCGCACATTACAAAAAAAACCCTAAAAGGCAATAAATAATCTTAATTAAAATTGTGCATATAACCTTGATAAACCTTAATTTTTTTTAATTTATCATTAAAATTTATGTAATTAGCATTGTTATTGGTTATATTGCCAATTCTTGTGATTTTCTGCCTGCATCTTATAGATGATTTAATAATAGTATTTCTATATTTATTTTTTGCTGTAAAAAGTATTTGATAATCATCACCATTAAATAAATGATTATTAACTGTGATTTTCTTTTGATCAATCAATTTATTAAAATATTTAGATTTAGGTAAACAATCAAAGTTAATTAAAAAACCAAGTTTATTAACATCAACTAATTTTTTTAAGTCAATCAATAATCCATCTGAAATATCCATAGAAGAACTTGCAAATTTAAATAATTCTCTATGAAAACCAAAAGGAATATTGGGTTTATAATATTCATTTATGAAATATTTTTTAATTCGATTTGATGTTTTAAATTTATTTTCTAGTAGACTAAGACCAACAGAAGAGTCGCCTATATTTCCAGTTAAATATATATCATCATTAAAACTACAATTATTTCTTTTAATTATTCTTTTAGAAAAGCCAAACGAACAAACTGTAAAAGATGATTTATTAGATTTAGTTGTATCACCACCAGCTAAACTAAAATTATATTTTTTTTGCTCTTGTTTTATAGAATTAATAATCAACTTAATATTTTTTTTATTAAAATGTTTATTTGAGCCAGAGAAAGCTATTAACAAATACTTAGGATCAACTCCTTTACTAATTAAATCGGATATTGAAGATCTAATAACCTTTTTAACAATTAAGTTTGGAAAATTAAAATTTATGTAATGAATATTTTCATTATATGTATCTATAGATACAATTAAAGAATTTTTTTTATCAAAAAAAACATCATCTTGTAAATCAAGAGAACTTGTATTTTTTACAATTTTTCTCAAATTATTAATAATTTCAATTTCATTCATTTATAAATTTTTTGATAATTTATCGAGTATAGCATTTAGATATTTAATCTGTGAGTCATTAAGAAAAAAATTTGAAACATTTAGATATTCTTTTATAATAATTTTTCTTGAAACATTAGGCTTGTACAAAAATTCAAAAGTTGCACATTGAATAATTATTTTAAATATATCATCTATGTTTTTTAAATTAAAATTTTTTTCTAAATTCTTAATTTCAATATCAATAATTTCTAAACGTTCGATAGTTCCTAATACAACATCTTTAATAAATTTTTTAAATCTATGTTTTTCAAAAATAATTTTTTGGTCATTATTAATTAATTGAGCATAGACTTTCTGAATAATTAAAACCCTTGGGTTTCTTGCGGGTGAAAATTTATATTTCATTTATTTTTTAGAATTGAAATAATTCCTAATGCAATCTCTTTTCCTTTATTTTTTTTTGATAAAGATGATCTATTCATAGCTTGTTTTAAATTTTTACAAGTTAGTATACCAAAACCAATAGGTTTTTTTGAACTAATAGATAAATTCATTAGCCCTGTAGTGACTGCATGACTTATAAAATAATAATGATCGGTTTGTCCTTTTATAATGCAGCCTAGTGCTAAAAATGCATTATATTTTTTGATATTTTTTGAAATAATATTGGGTATTTCAAATGCACCTGATACATATTTAAGATCTATATTTTTATAACCATTTTTTTTTAATTCATCTAAAGATCCCTTTAATAAATTTTTTGAAATAATTTTATAATAATTTGATACAACAATACAAATTTTCATATGATCTCCTGTTTTGTTATTGATAAGTTATAACCATCTAATCCTATAACTTTCTTTTTCGATTTTGTAACTAAAATCATTTTCTTTACTTTTAAATTTTTCAATATTTGCGCTCCAAGACCATAATTTCTTATAAGTTTATCATTCCCCTTTTTGTAGTATTTTTTATTTTGATAGTCTTTCAATGTTGCTGACACAGATTTTAGATTTGGATCTTTTATAAATACTAAAATACAGTTTTTAAATTTTTTAAAATACGTAACAGTTTTACTAAATGAATTTGGTATCTTATCTCCTAGTAAATAATTTTCTACTATATTTGAAGATATAACTCTTACACGTGGTATTATGTTTTTTTTCATCTTACCTTTAATTAATGCAAAGTGCTCAGATCCATCAATTAAATTTTCAAAAATTTTAATTTTAAATTTTTGATTTCCTAAAATAATTGATGAATTTTTTTTTAATTTAATAAAATTCTCTTTTTTAAGTCTATATGCAATCAAATCATCTATCTTGCCAATAGCTAATTTATGTTTTTTGGCAAAATTGAACAGATCATATCCTTTTGCCATTGATCCATCTTCGTTCATAATTTCACAAATTACAGCAGAAGGATTTTTTTTAGCTAGTTTAGATATATCTACAGATGCTTCTGTATGACCAGCCCTAATTAACACACCTCCATCACGAGCTACTATAGGAAATACATGCCCAGGGGATACTATTTCCTTTTTTGAAACATTTGATTTAGTTGCAACTTTAATTGTTGTCGCTCTATCTTTTGCTGATATTCCTGTTGAGATCCCTTTTTTAGCTTCAATAGAAACTGTAAATGCAGTTTGATTTCTTGACTCATTTTTAGGTGACATATAATTCAGACTCAATTTTTTAGCTTGTGTACTGTCTATAGCCAAACAAATTAAGCCTCTACCGTATTTAGCCATAAAATTTATTTTATCAGCACTCACATCCTTTGCAGAAAATATTAAATCACCTTCGTTCTCTCTATTTTCATCGTCTACTAAAATATACATTTTGCCTTTTTTAGCCTCGGAAATAATTTTTTCTATAGAGTTAAACTTTAATGTTTTCATGAAATATAATTTTTTACATATTTTGATAAAATATCAAACTCGATGTTTACGATATCGTTAAGTTTAATATTCGATAAATTAGTTAATTTTAATGTGTGTGGTATCAGCCAAATTTCAAATCCATTTTTGGTAATTTTTGAAATTGTTAAAGAAACACCATTTATTAAAATTGATGCTTTTTCGATAAGTATTTTTTTATATTTCCTGTCAATTTTAAATTCAAAAATTCTTGATGCTTTATTTTTAGAAATTTTAATTAATCTAGATGTTGTATCTACATGTCCTTGACAAATGTGTCCAGATATATCCTGACCAAACTTTAATGGTAATTCTAAATTAATATTATCACCTTTTTTGATAAATTTGAATTTTGATCTATTTATTGTTTCATACAATAGGTAAAATTCTAACATATTTTTTTTGTAAGAAACTAAAGTTAAACAAACTCCATCACAAGCAACGGAAATACCTATATTTTTTTTTTTCAATTTAATTTTTGAAGATATAAAAATATTAATTCCTTTTTTAGATTTTATAATATTTTTAACTTTACCTTGATTATAAATTATTCCATTAAACATATGTTAATAGTAGTGTATTAAACTATCCTTATCTATAAACGTTTCATTAAACTTAATATATTTAAACTTATTAGATATAATAGACTTTAAATTTTTCATTTTAATACTGCCTCTTTTTTTAACTTTTTTAGATGATACAAATAGATAGAATTCATTTAAATATCCATTATTTATTAATGAATAAATCAATGATTTACCACTCTCAACAAGTAAAGTGGAAATTTCATACTTGTACAATTGTTTTAATATAAAATTTATATCTAAATTATTTTTAAGTAATGGAGTATGAATAAGTTTAATTTTTTTTAATTTAAGATATTTAATTTTTTTTCTATCTATAGAATTGTAAAATAAAAATGTTTTATTCCTTTTGGCGTTTTTAATTAAATAAGATTTTTTTTTAATATCTAATTTTTTATCAATAATAGCAATTTGAGGTGAAAAATTACTAAGTCCTTCAATTCTGCAATTCATTTTAGGATTATCAGCATTGATTGTTTTAGAAGTTGTCAAAATACAATTAACTCTGCTACGTAACATATGAACTGTTTCTAGAGATTTTTTATTTGTCATATAAAAATTATTTTTATCTTTTAAAAAAAAATCGTTAGATACAGCAATTTTGCCATAAATATATGGAATTTTCCTTTTTTTGGAATAAAAATAATTTTTATAAATTTTTTTGGAATTATTAATTAACAAATCTTTTTTAACTTTTATTTTTTTTGATTTCAAAATTTTATAAGATTTACCTGATGTTCGTGAGTCAATATCATCAATCGAATAAACTACTTTTTTTAATTTCGACCTTACAATGTTGTTAACACAAGGTGGGGTTTTACCGTAATGTGCACAAGGTTCAAGCGAAATATATATCGTTGAATTTCTTTTGTCTTTTTTAGAAAGTTTTTTTAATGCATTAATTTCTGCGTGTGGCCTACCTGAAGAGTCTGTAGTGCCAAATGATATAACTTCATTATTCTTAACAACTATTGCACCAACTGATGGATTTGGTCCGGTGTAACCTGAAGAAATTCTAGCTAAATTATTAGCTAAATTAATAAAATATTTATCTTTTTTTATAGACATCTATTCTGTCTACGAATGTTACAAAATCTTTTTCCTCACGGAAATTTCTATACACTGATGCAAATCTTACATAAGCAACTGGGTCAAGATTTTTTAATGCATCCATAACCATTGTTCCAATTGTATTTGAGGAAATTTCATTTTGACCAAGTTCTTCTAGAGATCTTGATATTTTAGTTATGAATTTTTCAATTGTATCTGTATCTATTGGTCTTTTTTTTAAGGCTATATAAATGGATTTCGATAATTTATCTCGATCAAATGGTGATTTTCTTCCATTTTTTTTTACAACTACAATTTCTCTATATTGAACTCTTTCAAATGTTGTGAATCTTTCTCCACAACTACACAGTCTTCTTCTTCTAATAGAGGTACCATCTTCTGCAGGTCTAGAATCAACAACAGAAGTTTCTCCCTTTTTACAAATAGGACAAATCATTTATTTCCTTAGGTTTTTATAAATCGGGAATTTTAAACACAATTCGATTACTTCTTCCTTTACTTCTTTTTCAATTTTAGAATTATCTTCAGGATTTTCTGATAATCCTTTTATAGTTTTTGTAATGAGGTTTCCAACTTTTCTAAATTCTTCTAGTCCAAAACCTCGAGTAGTTGCTGCCTGTGTGCCTAATCTAATTCCTGATGTTACCATTGGGCTTTCTGTATCAAATGGAATACCATTTTTATTACATGTATTGTTTGCTCTAGACAAACTCTCTGCCGCAAGATTTCCTTTTACATTGTAAGGTCTCAAATCAACCAACATCAAATGTGTATCTGTTCCATCTGAATAAATTTTAAATCCATTATTTTTTAAGGTTTCTGCTAACATTTTTGCGTTTGCT
>MDTE01121957.1_pt1 | contig 16441 bp, 15 predicted proteins | sample 811231 | NCBI WGS metagenome assembly MDTE01 (sample SAMN05326651, study PRJNA326480) | marine metagenome | isolation source: seawater | place: Indian Ocean: Red Sea | collected 2010
CTCGGTGGTCGCCCCCGCCACTGTCCGCACCTTACGACTCTTCAGCTCCACCGAACGAATCGAACTGGATTCCGAGTCGGCCACATACAAAGTAGAGCCAATCACAGTGAACCCGGACGGCTGCGCAAAGGCCGACGATGGTCCGACTCCATCGAGTTTTCGCTCGCTCCCATCCCCCGCAAAGACCATCGCGCGGTCCCGGTTCAGATCGGCGAACCAGAGCTGATGGCTGCCCGCGTCCGCCACCACCAGCCCGCCATCATAGGAGGAGAGGGCCCAGGGTGAATTGAATCGAAACGATCCCAGTGGATGCACTCCAGAGCGCTGGTTTCCCTGGCGCCCGTCCCCGCCGACCGTCGTCACTGCAAAGGTCTTGAGATCGACGCGGCGCAAAGCATGGTTCTCGGTATCGGCCACATAGAGTTGTCCGCGATGTATCGCCAACCCCTGGGGCGCAAAAAACCGTGCTGTCTCGGCTGATCCGTCCTGTAACCCAGCCAATCCCGATCCGATGGTCTGGATATGCCGTCCCGTGGTATCGGTCACCACGATCCGGTGGTTCCCCGTATCGCTGATGTACAATCGAGAACCGTTTTTCGTCGCCTGCGCCAGGACCTTACCGGGAAAGTATAGAGGTCCATCGATCTTGCCACGATGCTCTAAGCGCAGGGGTAATCGTTTGGGAGTGGTCGCCGGACCTTTGGTAGCATAGAGAGCCATCGCCTCCTGGATGAGGGTATCGAGGACGTCCCGCTGCCCTTCTCCGGACAGAACGCCGAGCACCCGCCGGTCGGGTCCGATAAGAGCAAAGCTGGGCCAGGCGTTGATCCCCATGGTTCGCCAGATTTGCATTCCTTTATCGACGACGACCGGGTGTTCCACCTCGTAACGGAGTACCGCTCGACGTACCTGGTCCGGCCTCTCCTCGTTCTTGAACTTGGCGGAATGTACCCCAACCACCAGGAAGGGATCGTCTTTGTAGCGATCTTCCAGCCAGGCCAGATCGGGCAATACATGAATGCAGTTGATGCAGCAGTAGGTCCAGAAATCCAAGAGAACAAAGCGCCCTGCCAGATCCTTCGAAAGCGATAGAGGCCGGGAGGTGTTGAACCAGACCTGGTCCGCCCCGAAGTCGGGAGCCTTGATGTCTGCCATATAGATGGCCTGTAACCGTTCCCGTATGGCCTGGGCCAGATTTTCACGGTTGGTCACGGCTTCGTTCAACTCCCGTGACACGTTGCTCTGCGCCCAACCCGGCGAAGACAGGCCCATAAGGCTCACCAGGGTGATTAGCAGATTTCGCAGCCAGATACGCGCTGTCATCATTACTCCCTATTGGACGACGCTATGGGATATATAACGCCTTGACCCTCGCACCGCATTCCATCATCGTACCGATACGTTCCTCTGATCCTTTTCCTACCGGTGAACTCTAGCCATGAAGGCCAATCCACCCTTGATCTTAGCAAGTACCAGCAGCTATCGAAAGATGCTCCTGGATCGATTGGGGCTAACCTTCCGCTGCGTTGCACCCAATTGTGATGAATCGGCATACGGGGGACTCAAACCCGACGACCTGGCCACCACCCTGGCGGTCGCCAAGGCCGAATCTCTGGCAGCCGAGGCGGGATTGATCATCGGCTCGGATCAGGTCGTCGATCTCGGAGGCGAAATCCTGGGTAAGCCCGGCAATCGGGAGCGAGCCATCGCCCAGCTGACAGCCATGGCTGGACGATCCCATCGATTGATCACCGCCGTAGCGGTGCACGAGTCTGCCACGGGACGTACAGAGGTAACTACCGACGTCCATACTCTACAGATGCGCTCTCTCTCGGCGGCGACCATCGCCCGTTACGTGGATTATGAACAACCCTTCGACTGTGCTGGCTCCTATAAGTTGGAAGGCCGCGGCATCGCCCTCTTCGATCGGATCGACGCCGACCCGGAGACCGCGGACTCCAACGCTGTGATCGGACTGCCGATCACCAAGTTACTACAGCTACTTCGCCGCTTTGACTTCGAGCTCCTCGACCTCTGATCAGGGGTCGGTGGTCTCTGGAGCAGCCACTACGATATCGTCCGCCGAGCGGGGAAGAATCATATACTTGCCGTAGGAGTAGTTCACGATCCCAACTACCTTGGAGATGGTCTCACCCACAACGAAGTTCAACTCGTTGTACATGAACTTATCGTCGATGATGACACCATCGATCTCGTACTCACCCCATTGGTTGGGGCCTTCGGCAGGAACCAGGTCGTGAATTTCAACCAGGGCCCCTTCGTATTTCTCGATCTCTTCGGCCGAGGCGAAGGTCTCTGCCGTCACTACGCTTGGAGCCGGTGCTTCGCCCTGCCCCGTCATTGTGGCCACATCGGCGCTTACCTGCGTATTGCAGTAGAAGTCGGTAGCGCTACCCTCGACGCTTAGGAGATCACCAATCTGGAAATCCGTAGCCTCGTTCTTCGACACCACCAACTGAACGCCGGAATACATTCCACCCGCCTGATCGGCCACATAATAGCCATCCAGAGCTTTGCTCTCGTCGCCGTTGCCGTCGTACGCCACAAAGCGAGGAGAAATCACCACCACATCCGTAAGCATGATGCCATCCGCGAGGTTTGTGAACATGGGCTCATCACCAGCTCCAGCGCCACATTCGAGGCCGGCCTGCATCTGCTGAATCTCCGCGACGGTCATGCTCTGTCCACCCACCAGCTCTACACCAACAATGTCATCGGCGCTGCGGGGGCAGATTCGGTAATTCCCGTAACTGTAGTTCACGACTCCCACGATCTCCGTGATGGTCTCGTTGAGAGGAAGGTTCAATTCGCCATACATGAAGAGGTCGTCAATGACGGCTCCACCTTCCAATTGGGTTTCCCCGTATTGTAACGCTTCCGTGGCCGTAACGTCCTGAAGGCGTACCAGGGTCCCCTCATGAACCTCTCCCCCTCCGTCGGCAAATTCTGCACTTGTTACATCGACGGGAGCGGGGACATCCGTCTCGCCTACCTTGACCGCGATCGCGGCGCTCACCTGCGTCATACAATAGTATTCGCCCGCTTCGCCTTCGATATCGAGTAAGTCACCGATCTGAAAATCGCTTCCCAGGTCACGGGAAATCACCATCAGCGCACCGGCCGAGGTTCCACCCGCCTGGTCGGCTACGAAATAGCCATCCAGGGCGTTGCCCTCTTCCTCTGGGGTAAAGGCGTCGAACTTGGCGCTCACCACGACGATCCCTTCCAGACTCAAACCCTCGATATGGGTAATGAATGGGGAATCTCCGCCCACACAATTCATCGCCGCAGACAACTCCTGAATGCTTTTCAGGCTGATCTCTCCGTTGCCCGTTGTATCGGTTCCCGCGGTATCGGTTCCCGCGCTATCTGTTCCACCATTATCCGTTCCGCTGGTGTCGGGCTGGGAGTCCGCAGCCGTACCACAGGCGCTAAAAAGGAGTGTACATATCGCGAAAATAACTTTGATTCGTGTCCAGGACGTCATTGCCTCTATCCTCATATTGGGGCTTTTCGAAGGGGGGAAGATGCCCTTTTCCCTATTCCGCGTCAACGAACTAGCCAAAATCCAGAAGGATCTCAACGTACTGGCCGGGATTGAATTCCCTATCGAACGGTGTAAGGGGCTCGAATCTCAAGCCAGAACACGTAGCTCGTCGTCAACCCCGAGATCTCCTAAGACCTCCCCGACCAGATACAGGGAGCCCACCACCAACGTGGGCTCTGTTCGCTCCTTCAGGAGATCAATAGCCGGCCCCTCATAGACTCGGAACGCCCCGATCTCCGGCAAGTCATCGGCCAGAGTATTCGGTGGTACCAGGAACTTCTCGCGGTCGCCCACGAGGGTCAGTCGTTCCAGGATCGGACGAAGCCCATGAACCATCGAACGATGATCTTTGCCGGGACGCGCACCAAAGATTACGTGAAACCGGGTATCGACGTAGATCCTTTGCAGTGCGGACACCAACCATTCGATCGCGCTCGGATTATGTCCCCCATCAAGGATCAAAAGGGGTGTGTCGGCCACCCGCTGCATACGACCGGGCCAATCGGATGCCGCAGCCGCACGAACGCATCGTTCGAAATCACTTGGAGAGGGGTCCTGGTGAATCTTCAAGGTCGCGAGGGCCAGGGCCAGACTGGAATCGAACACGGGTAGATGGGGATCGGCCCCTACCAGTTCCAAACAATCGTCCCCAAGAGTAAATGTCGGTTCCGCCCCACGGGATAGCTGGAAGTCACGCCCCTCCAACAAGGCGTTTCCCGCATCTATCCAGGGCTGTGTCGTCGCCCCCAGAACGCAGGGGATCCCGTCTCGCATGATCCCCGCTTTCTCTCTGCCGATGGATGCCAGGTCGTCTCCCAGTCGATCCATATGATCCAGATCGATACCGGTGATCACCGATACCGCCGGCTCGAAGGCGTTGGTCGCATCGAAACGACCGCCCAAACCAACTTCCAGAACCAGAATCTCGCAGGCCTGGGTTTTTGCGAGTAACCCGGCCACCAACGTCATCCACTCAAACGGGGTTAAGAGACCGGCGGAGCAGCGCCCCTCTGGGAACTTTGCCAGACAAGCGGTATGGGCATCATCCAGATCCTTCGTAGAGGTCTTTACACCATTGATACGAAAGCGTTCCTCTACATGCACCAGATGGGGCGAGGTATATAGAAACGTCTTGAATCCCAGCGCGCGGTATCCACTCTCGATACGCTTGGCGGTACTCCCCTTGCCATTCGTCCCCCCCACAAGAATGACGTCCGCGTCGAGATTGCGCAGTTCGAGTTCATCCAACGCACATTGGATACGCTCAAGGCCCGGCTGAATACCACGCCCCTCGATCTCTCCCAGAAACGAAGAAAGACTCACGCAGCGCTCTTTTCGCTCTGCACCTTTTTGGCACTGAGCACGAGATACCGACGGAAATAATGGGTCGCTGATTCCACGTCATGCATGGCCAGACAAACCTCTCCAAGGGTATAGACGAGCTCTGTAGTCTCTTGCAGGCATATTGCAGCTTCGAATTCGACGCGAGCCCTTTCGAGAGCCCCTTGCCGAAAGAGGGTCTCACCACTCTTCACACGCTCCTGCCAGACTTCGAGAACCTTTCCTTTGGCTATTTTTGTCATGGCGGGCTCCTGTCCACTGATCTGCCTTACACCGTTTCCAATCGTCCCATTCACCACTCACTTTAGAGGTCTTTAAATTTTCTTTTGGTTCCAACCTCAAGAGCAGCAAATCTCGGGCCGATTTATTAGATCGTGGACAAAATACGATCCCATTTTTTTGATCCGCGCACCGACCGAACGTAACCTTCAATCACCTTGAGGAGGTTCATCATGCTACACGCCAAATCGGCACAACTTCGTTTCTCGACCAACGACAATCTTCCAGCAGACGTACTGGCTGTTAATGCGGGTGGAATCACCATCGACCTGCACGGAGGACGACCTACCGCCACCCATGTCTGGGTTCGCTTTGGGTTACCCGACAACTCCGGGGAATGTCTCGCCCTGGGTACCATCATTGAATCGTGCGACCAGGTCCTGCGTATTCAATTCAAGCATCTGTTTCCAGATATGCGACAGGCCTTGGATAGAGCCCTCGCGAACTGTGATGCGGATTCGGAAATGATGGTCGCCTGAGCGATCGAATATCGCGCCTATAGCCTTTTCAGTGAAGTTTGCTTGCACCCGATTGGATCGAGTGCTATAAGCCCGCGCTCCGCCAACACATTTTTGTTGGCGAGACCCATCCGGGGCCGTAGCTCAGTTGGGAGAGCGCTTGAATGGCATTCAAGAGGTCGTCGGTTCGATCCCGATCGGCTCCACCACGGATAGGAAAAACCCGGCATTCGCCGGGTTTTTTTTTACCTACGGGATCACGCAGAAGGTGGGGAACGTAGAATCCAACCCTTCTGTATAGGGGCTATCTGGCACGCCCCAGGTATGGTTGAGCAGAAATGGATATAACCAACCGCTTACTCCCATGGGGACCGTATGGCCCATGCCGTGGTTGCATTCAATCACGAAATGCCCATCTTCGCGGAGCGACTCACTAAACGCCAGGGACGTCGACTGAAAACTCAGGAAGCCCCCGTAGACGTCCGTATCTCCGCCCCAGGAGATCGCCACCGGAAGGTCATGTTCTGGGGTCGAATAGCTCACCGGCTGCCCGATTCCACCACTAAAGGTCGCCGCCCCTGCCAGGTATTGCGAGCGACGAATGACCAACTCCGTGGTCCAAAGAGCGCCAGCGCTAAATCCAGCCGCGTAGATGCGATAACCGTCGATCTTGTATTGCTCTGCTAGACAAGCCAGTAGATCATCAAAAAATACGAGATCGGGTGGAGAGGCGGACTGACTACCCGAATCCCATCCCAGAAAGTTCTGCCCCCCCTGTGGAGCAACCACAATCGCCCCATGTAGATTTGCGGCCTGACTGGCCCCCATCCAGGCTGCAATATTGACCGCCTGATCTCCGAGCCCATGAAATAGGAACACGACGGGGGCACCCTCTGGTTCAGCCGGTAGCGTCAAATGCACCGACCGCGTCATACCACCCGAGGGGAAGTTCTGGCTTCCCGCTCCGAGAGTTGGACAACTCCCGGCAGAATAGCTGGGAAATGGCGTGGGGGATGTTACCTGGCCTTCGTCCACAGCGACGGCTACATCTTCACCCGGGCCCACATCGTCGGACTCACTTGTGTCAGTCAACGACATCGCATCAATCGTGTCCTCCGGATCTCCAGAACCGCACGCGACGACACATAGCATCGCCACCACACCCAAACACCACCAGAGCTTCCGAGCCATCATCCACCTCTATACGCCCATGCTCGGAGTATCATGGGGAATTTCGCCCCCCACGTCCAACCGCAAAAAAAGGAAAGCCCGGGGCAACCCGGGCTTCTCTATTCATCGACCTGGAATAGGATCAGATCTGATCGAGCAGCTCGCTCTTCTTCTGCTCGAACTCTTCCTGCGTAATCGCCCCTGCGTCGAGCAGTTTTTTCAACTCGAAGATCTGCTCTGTTTCATTGGGTTCCGGAGCGGGTGGTTCCGGCTGGTTCCCCGGCGTCGCATCCGATTTCGGCTCCTGCGAGGCCTTCTTTTTATCCTTTCCATAAAGGAGATAATTAGCCACCGCCAATGCCAATATTATCACGAGGCCTGCACCAATCAGACGAACCATTCCCTACCTCATCCTCTCTGAGCTATTCCAGTCTACCATCGAATACACCGACGCCCCAGCCGTACTTAGATTTCAGCTTATTGGGCGGAGGGGTTCAATTCAAAGTTCTGCAGATACTTGAAGAGATCTCCGTCGGTACTCAGGACCAATCGTGTCTTCCCTCCGAGGGTTTTCTTATAAGCGTCGAGAGAGCGTACAAAGGCGTAGAACTCACGCGAGACCGCGTCGCGATCGTAGGCTTCGGCGTAGATACGTACGGCGTCACCATCCGCTTGGCCGCGGATCTCCTGGGCCGTTTTATAGGCCTCGGAGTCAATACGGGCGAGCTCCCGCTGCATCTCACCGATGATCTCCTGCTCACGCGCAGAACCGATGGCCTCTACCGCCTTCGCGATCGCGAGACGCTCTTCACGCATTCGCTTATAGACCACGCGAATAATCTCGGCGAAGAAGTTCACATCCTTGATCTGCATATCCGCCACCGTGATGCCGAACTTCTGCTCCAGAGGTACACAGTCTTTCACACTATCCTCAGCCGTACCTCGGTCCGAGCAGACCACAAGGACCTTCTCAAGAACATTGCCGACCAGCTTCTGACGACCCAGACTGATGGGTTTTGCCAAGAGCGCACTCAGATCTTTATCCGCCACAGCGCTCTTATCGTCACTGGTTTTGATCTCCTGTCGCTCCGCATACTTGAATGTGCGCTGCTCGTTACGAACCGCCTCCATCAAGGAGACTTTCGAGACCACATTCTTCAAACTTGAATCGATACGGGCATCAATAACCTGGTGTCCCTTATCTGGACTTCGCAGCGCTTCGTAGAACTTACGCGCATCTACGATCCGCCAACGGGCCCAGCTATTGATGACGATATCTTTCTTATCCGAATCGATGTACGGGCTGGGTTCGCCATCCCACGACAACAGACGACGATCAAAATAGATCACATTCTGAATGAAGGGGACCTTGAAATAGAGACCAGCTTCCGCACGGGTGGCCTTCACCTTCCCGAATTCGAGTACCAGGGCGACCTGTCTTTCATCCACCACGTAGACGGACGAAAAGAGCGCTCCAACGCCAAGACCAATCAGCAGAAAGAGAACTACGATACGAAATGTTTTTTGTTCTGGGGCTGCCATGATTATTTCCCCCCCTTCTTCAAATCGAGAAGTTTCAATACTCCGTCCTCAGCTGCATCGATCACCATTACATCGGAGACCTTCGGTAAGAATTTCTCCAGGGCTTCAAAGTACAGACGCTGACGAGTTACTTCTTTGTATTTCTCGTATTCGCCCAACACCTGATTGAAGGCCTGGACCTCACCCTCGGCGCGATTGATACGTGCGTTGGCGTACCCTTTGGCCTCCTGCACCATTCGACTGGCGCGACCACCCGCTTCCTTGAGCTTCTGCTGCTTTTCACCCAGGGCTTTGTTGACCTTGGCTTCTTTCTCCTGCTCTGCCTGTTGTACTGCGTTGAATGCATCTTGCACAGCCTCGGGGGCCGCCGACCGTTTCAACGTCACGGTCTCGATATTCACCCCGGCCTTATAGGCATCGAGCATAGCCTGCATACGGCGTCGAGCATCTCTTTGAATGTTGAGGCGGTCGAGAGTGAACACCTCATCCACAGAGCGATTACCAACCTCCTGGCGCATGACGGCCAGAGATACATCACGGATTGTGCCGGGCACATCCTGCACCTCAAAGAGATATTCTTTGAGATCGATGATTCGATACCGAACCTCCCAGGTCACCATAACCAGATTCAAATCACCGGTTAACATGAAGGCCTCGGATACTGCGGCTGGTGTACGGCTCTCGGTCACACTGGTTTTACCCGCCGTAACCGTACGAAAACCGAACTCTTCCGCATGTTGGGTCTGTGTTCGCGCCTTATAGATGCGGTCGATATTGAAGGGAGCCTTAAAATGTAAACCGGGACCTGTGGTGGTCACGTATTTCCCAAATCGAAGCACTGCCGCTTCTTCGTCTGCATCTACCGTATAATAGGAGGTCGCCGCAGCCCAGACGCCAACCAAGAGGATGATCGCCATAATCACAATCTTTACGATCCTTTCAGGCGGCGGCATACGATCCCGCACTTCATTCCAATCAAATTCTTCCATTTCGCAATTTCCTTCGCTCTTTCAAAGACAAAAATGAGTACAACGCACCAGCGATTCCCCACTGAGGAAGGCGGAGGTTAGCCCGACCAATCCCGGGACGCAAGGTATATATTTGAACCGTAATTTCGGTTATCTATGCCCGGTCGATTCCCACGACCGGGAGTACTTCAAGCCACAAGCTATGCAAACTTTTCACATATAGAGCGCATATGCCCGGTTTTTCGTCGTTTTACTGCCCAATCCCGCCCATACAACCAAAGACGCTGACAATTTTGTCACAGACACATAAGCTACTGTTTTTGCTGGCCTTTCACAGGTTCCACATAAAACGCACCTTGGGTAACAATAGGGAACAAAGACCGCGGCCTGACATTTGTGTCCGGTTTTTTCGTCAAAACGACCAAAAAACTTTAGAACAAAACCTAAAACAAGCCATTTTCTGTTTATTTTCATGCTATTACCTGAGTCGGCATGGTTCCTGCTTAGAGTATGGGTGGGATATTACTGTATGGAGTTGTTATGAGTTTTGAGCCTGCTGCCGCGACTGCTTTGAAACAATCACCGGAAGAAATGCACGAGGGGGCGGTTGATGACCGTATCGAGTCCGAACCCGCCGAACGAAAAGAGCCCAAGACAGACGCGAAAGGGCTGAAGGCTCTACAGACAGCGTTATTACAGAACAATCTCCTATCGTATCTGCGTGCCATTGGCCGGATACCATTATTGGATCGAGAAGGAGAAGCTGAGCTCGCCGACCTCCTTATGGATGGTAAGTGTCTTGTGTTGGAAGCTATGAACGAAGGCAAATGGCTGAATCGCTTCTGTCGCGATTTCATCCAGGGCTTGGAGAAAGACGAATTTCTTCCAGACCGCCTGATTTCCAATCGTGAACTCCGAGAAGACGCCCGCCTTCACGCTCGGGCGAAGTTCAAGGCTCTGGCCGTATGGACTCTTGAACACACTCCCGACATCAACAAAAAGAACATGGGTGCGGAACGTATGGCTTACCTCTCCGAGATGGTGGACCATTATCGCAGTCATATCCACGCAGAACATTTCTGGGCCTACCTGATGCGATCCTATGCAATCGCCGTCCGCATCCGCGGCTCGAAAGCCCGCCCTCTTCGTCCGGAAGTAAAAACCCGTGCGGACCGAATCAATCCGATTCCGCAGCGTGCACGTGTTCGCGCCCGCCGCCTCTATCGACGCGGGATCGCTCGTATGGACGAGGGGAAAAACGGACTCGTTCTCTCGAATCTCCGTTTGGTTGTCGCGATCGCCAAACGATACTCCAAACGGGCCATGAGCCTCCTGGACCTGGTTCAGGAAGGAAATATGGGTCTTATGAAGGCGTCTGAAAAATTCGATCATCGACGCGGTCATAAGTTTTCTACCTACGCGACCTGGTGGATTCGTCAGTCCATTACCCGCTCTATCGCCGATGACGGCCGCACCATTCGCGTTCCCGTACATCTGCTCGATGCCTGGCAGCGCCTGCGTCGTGCGGAAGGGGTGCTTCAATCCCAGACGGGTGAATTCCCAACAAACCAGGAGCTATCCGAAGAGACCGGCCTGGATACCAAGCTTATTCGACGCATTCGTAAACTGGTACAGCCTGTTATGAGCCTCGACGCTCCGGTTGGGGACGACGACGCGACCGTTATGGACCTCGTCGGCGATCCCGAATGCGTTGATCCCCAGAAACCCGTTCTTCATCAGGACCTACACCGCGCCCTATCGCGGGTACTGGCGTCCCTCACCGAACGGGAGTCAAAGATCATCCGTATGCGTTTCGGACTGGGCGAACGCCGTACATACACCTTAGAGGAAGTAGGTTCCTGCTTTAATCTCACACGAGAACGTATCCGCCAGATCGAAGTGGCTGCCCTCCGCAAAATCGCGGGCAGTCAACGTGGAGAGTCCACTCTTCTAAGCGTGTATATGGAGGCTTAGGCCAGGAACATTCAGGTCCGACCGCTGTCCGATATCCCCTCCCATTGGTACAGCGTGTCGTGGCCTGGGTGCGGAGTTACTCCGACTCTTCGGCCTTTGTCTCCTCTTTCTCTTCCGACTCGGGTGTTTCCACCACCGGTGGAGCAGTATAGCGACCCACCACGACCTGTGCTGGTCGTAGCACTCGACCACCGTGTTTATAGCCCGGCACAATGACCTTCAGGATTCGACCGTTCTGGGCTGAATCTTCTACGTCGTCTGTCCGTAAAGCCTCATGGCTCTCCGGATCAAAGGTGTCACCCAGCGGTGAAAACCGCTCAAGCCCCAGATCACCAAGTTGCACCAGGAACTGGCGGTAGATCATCTTCACTCCCTCCAGAAGATCCCGCGTATGCTCTGTCACAGGGATAGAGTCCAGAGAGTGCTGAAATGTATCCAGTACATGGAGGAGTTTTTCGAGTAATTGCCCTTTTGCACGATTTACGGCCTTCGTCTGCTCTCGCTCGAGTCGGTCGCGCATGCCATCACGATCGGCTCCGATGTCCTGGAGACCACGCGCCAATTCATTGATCCGCTCGCGCCGCTTTTCCAGCTCGCCTTCCAGGCGCTCATTCTCTTCCATAAGACGACGAACGTTATCCTCGGAACAATCCAGGGCAACGGGCTCAACCTCTGGTTCGGCCGCACCACGCTTATCTACAACACGAAACCCTTCTTCCTGAGGTTCTGTTGCAGTTTTTTCTTTTTCTGGCATTTCCATCTCTACTTCCTACACACCTGTTCGACGGTCCGCTGCAAATTAGATCACCTTGCGGAAGAATCAACCCCTCGAGACCCGTGAATACTCTTATTTGACCAACTCGGGATAAAAGCGCTGGCCAATACCACGAGGATCGCCAACCCCCAGCTCAATGGCCTTCTTATAGTGGACCGCACCCCGAGCCCTATCGGACCCAGGCATCGGTGCTCCCATCATGAAGGCCAGGGCATAGTGCACTTCGCCATAGTTGGGATCGAGCTCCACGGCCTTATTATAATAAGAGATGGCCTTCGCGAACTGAAAGCCATTATCCACGGCCGCATACCCGAGAACCCGATATACCGCGGCTGCCTTGGGATACTTTCCCTGCAGAGATTCCAACTGCTGCGTGGCCCCCACGGGATCCCGCTGCCGACGATCCACATGAAACACCCGCCGAAATGCGTCCTGAAAGGCGGTCCGATCGGGTCCCTCTGCGAAGATTTTCTCGACTCGAGCCAGCTCGGCAACACTACCTGGACCAGTAGGACGTAGGATCATTCCCTGCGTTGGCGCTTTGGGAGTCGCCGCACCCGACCCTGCGACTGGAGGGTGACCCGCTGGAAGTGCTGGTCTACGTTTGGGTTGCGCCGAACCGATGGGTGGATGCCCCGCCGGTAGCCCAGTATTACGAGGAGGCGCCGCTCTTCCCCCAATGGGTGGATGACCGGCTGGAAGTTGACCCGCTCCCGGTTTCATATGCGGATTCGCGACGGGTCCCGGTTTCGTATGGGGATTCGCGACTGATCCCGACGATGGATTGGTATTCGGTTGCTGAGTATGAGGGTTCGACTGCCCTGCGTTCGTCTGATCATCCACTGGCACCGTCTTCTCAGATGTACAGCCGAGTGAAACCAGAACCACTAGACCCAGACCAAGTAGCAACAGATTCGTAATTTTCATTCGCCGCATATGTATTCTCCTATACCGCGCGGGCTATTTCACCACGCAAGATAAAGCCTATTTCGCAACCATCAATGGCGCATCGTATACCTGTCCATCCACCGGCCCACAAGAGTGGTCGCGCCTCGCAACCAATTCTGCTCCGCGACATAACTATCGCAGAACCGTATCCGTATCGAACCCTCTTTCAAATCTAGCTCGGCAGATTCTAATTCACTCCAGTCGACCGAAAACTCAGCACTTTCGGGCATAAGAAGTACGAGGCCCTGCGTGGTTCTGTACCGGAAAATAGCCAAAACCGTCGTCGGCTGTGCCTCGTCAACCAGGGCAATACCATCAAGATCTATGCGTGGAGATGAACTCATAAAAATCTTTATAGAACAATCTGCACAACTTGGGTAGCACCTTCGAATACGGTTCTTTTGCGGACTGTATCACACGATGTTACACCCAATTCAAGGACCGTTCTGGAGACCTCCATTGGCACCCATCGAGAAGCATCTGGACCAATTACATAATGCCACTCTATTCAACGGCTTGAGCGATGGCGACTTTTCGTTATTGCTTGGAGCTATGCGCCATATAGAGCTCCAGCCAGGTCAGATCCTTTTTGAGGAAGGTCGCGCCGGTGATTCCCTCGCGGTGGTAGCAAGCGGAAACCTTCGGGTGAGCGTGAAAAAACCCGTTGGGGCTCCCTCGTGGGTCTCGGAGATTCGAGTCGGAGATGTGGTCGGCGAAATGTCTTGTGTGGATCCAGCCCCGCGCTCGGCCACCGTAAGCGCCGTGCAGAGCGCCGAAGTCTATGAGCTCAGTCGGACAATGCTGGAAGGCCTTCATATCCATGCGCCGAAAGTCGCCATCGCGCTCGTCCGTGGAATTATCGAACAGGTCACTCTGCGCCTGCGGGACACCAATTCGCAGATTGAACAAGCTCTGTCGTCGCTGAACATAGCAACAGAAAACGCGGGACAGGGTTCTAATACCAGCTCCCCGATAACCGCAGACCCCTCCGCCCAGGCCAATCACTACGGTGCCACTCTACACCTGGCGGAACTGCCAAGCCTGGGCTCGCTGACCACCGAAGATCTCGCGCTTCTACAGACCGTAGCACCGCCTCAGCTCTACCCGGCCGGTGCCAACCTATGCAAAGAAGGTCAAACGGGGGCCTCGTGTTTTCTGATCGCAAAGGGGCACGTACAAGTTATCAAGTCCATTCAATCCATAGAACGACTGCTAGCAACACTCAGCCCTGGCGCTCTTGTCGGGCAGATGTCTCTCGTAGATTCTTCGCCGCGGTCGGCTACTCTACGCTCCGCAGGGGATGTGGTCGCTCTGGAACTGGGACGAGATGTCTTTGAGAATTTGCTGCAAGCGAACAGCCCGTTGGCCGTGCGCTTCCAGGAACAGATCGCAGTCGCGGGCATCCGCCAGCTACGGCAAGCAAACCAACGGTTTGCGCAACTATCCGATAACCCGCAGGACCCCCGAACTGGCTCCATCATGGGTGCCGTTCAACGTATGCGGAAACAACAACAAGAAGAGTCCGACGAGGCCGCGATGCATTCCGTTCTTACATATATGCATACCGCCTTGAACGAATGGGGGCTCTCCATGAAAGACCTCGACCACATCAAGGTGGCCAAAGAAGACGGGAAGATATCCAATGCAGAAGTTTCGGCCCGAAAGCACCGCCCGAAATGAAAAATCCAGCACGGATTTCACTCCAGACGTCCCCTTTCCTCTTCCCCTTGTATCACGGCTGTTGCGACCTACCCTCAGCAACGTTATAACTCTGTGCTCGTAGACTCTCGCGACGGGACCAAAATGAAGTGCCGCTACTTTTCTCTTCTCTTCTTTCTTTCACTTCCGCTGGTGTTGGCCTGCGGTGGTGCCGAAAAACAATCGGACATCTCGCTGCTCAAGGATCTGAAGAGCGCTGACTACAGCCTCTATGGTCGCCAGTGCACGGCGCAGAGCCGACAGTTTCAAGCCGATCTGAAACTACAGAAATACATTCCGCCCCGGTTGAACGTAAACATCCTGAAGGGTGTACCGTCGAAAACCGGAGAGCACGTGCTCCATGAACGGGACCTGGTGAAGAGCCTCGTCGATGGCTCGACCCGCATGGTTCTTGTTGAGTCCGCCAGTGGTCTTGGAAAAACCAAACTTATTGAAGCGATTCAGGCCCAGACCTGTAATCAAATACCCGCGTTTCGCTTCGATCTGAAGTCCACAATTCTGCCGGCCTTAAGGGCCAAATCCAACGACGACCCCAATACAAAGAACGCCGTCTTAAGCGAAATCGCCCGGCTCACCGGCAAGGATGAATCGGCGAGTGAGATGCGACGGCTTCACGCTGGTCTTGCCAATGGACCATGGCTTCTTCTACTGGACGCCATGGACGAAGTCGCCCATTCGGACCGCAACGAGATCGTGCGTGAGATCAACGCCTTGCGCGGTCAATACGGGACCACGATGCGTATCGTGATCTTCTCCAGACCTCCCATCTATACCACCGTATTTGGTCTAGGTCCGGTGGATACCTGGTTACAGATCGCTCCACTCACCTGTGTTCAAACAAAGGAACGTATACAGAAATATCTGGGACAGGACGCCAACCGCTTCTGGCTGTTCGCGGCCGCCTTTGGTCTCGACCGGACCGTTGAGAGAAATGGGAAATGCCAATACACCTACATGTCTTCATACCGAGATGTGAATGTGGCCACATCGTTGGCAAAGGCCAGCCTGTTCGACGCGAAACGTGCAGCGATGATCGATCTAACCCAGATCAATCGAGGTACGATGTATCAGCATTTCGTACGTACAGAGATCCGCGAATTAGCCAATCGGTTGAACTGGTCCTCTGAAGAGGTCCTGAAGATGATTGACCGAATCATCGTCGAGAAGAAGCCCAAACCTGGTGTGCGAAGCATCCGTTTCACCCTGGATGAATGCGCAAACGCCACACGGATACCGGATAAGAGCCAGGCAAGAAAGCTCTGTGACCAGCTGTTCCGCAGTCCGTTATTCCGCCGGTTTGGAGAAACGTTCACCACCACATTGAAGAATCAATCCGTTATTGATTATTTCGTGGCTCGTTGGCTGGACCGGGAAATCGACTGGGGCAAGGATATCAACTGCGACCGCCTGACGGAGCTGACTCCAATTTTTGAATCCAGCGAAGTGGTGAGTTTCCTGGTTGGACTCGAACATGCCAGTCACTGCGTGCCGAACGTCGTCGCGTCCCTTTGTGAAGCCGGTGTGCATGCCCAGGTCACTATCGATTATCTGGACAAAGGGCTGCCCTCGGGGATCACGCGTGTTCAGTATCTACAACAAACGGGCAAGCATGCAGACGCGGCCGTGCAAGGATGTATCGATGCAGTCCTGGCCGCGCTGAAACCCGCGGCTACACCCTGAGCATCTAATCCAGATCAGC
>MDTE01089497.1_pt1 | contig 16439 bp, 11 predicted proteins | sample 811231 | NCBI WGS metagenome assembly MDTE01 (sample SAMN05326651, study PRJNA326480) | marine metagenome | isolation source: seawater | place: Indian Ocean: Red Sea | collected 2010
GTTTCTATCTGACGTGGAACCTCATAATTTATTGCTCGGCGAACACCACTAAAGGTATTCATATTTTTAATCTCAATCTTAGTTCCAAGCTTTTCCTCACCCTTGGGTCTCACACTTATATTAACATCGCATCGCACCATTCCTTTCTCCATATCACAGTCACTAATACCGCCGTATATTAATATATCTTTGAGAGCATTAAGATACTCGTATGCCATATCAGCACTAGTAATATCCGGTTCAGAAACGATCTCTAATAACGGAACACCAGCACGATTAAAATCCACACCACTGTGCTGATCAAAGTGATTATTTTTACCAACATCTTCCTCTAGATGAGCACGAGTGATTCTGACGCGTTCTATCTCATCGCCAAACTCAAAATCTACATATCCAGTAGTAGTTGATGGAAAGTCAAATTGGGTAATTTGATAATCCTTGCAAACATCAGGATAAAAATAGTTTTTTCTGTCAAATTTTGCAAATCTTGGCACTTCACAATTCAAAAGATAACCAGTCCTCGCAGTAAGCTGCAGCGCCAATTCGTTAGGAACGGGCAACACACCTGGCATACCTAAACAAATTGGGCAAACGTTGGTATTTGGATCTGCTCCAAATTCATTCGCACAACCACAGAACATCTTTGACTTTGTCTTAAGCTGACAGTGAGTTTCGAGTCCAATTACAGCTTCGTATTCCATCAAAGTGGAGCCCTTTCCTTATGCCATGCAGTTGATTTTTCATATGCATAGGCAATCTTTAATAGCTCTTTTTCACCAAACGGTTTCCCTAATAGCTGTAATCCTACAGGTAACTTAGGACTAGTGGTAAAACCGCAAGGCAAACTAATGCCACAAGTACCTGTTAAATTGCAGGAGATAGTAAATATATCAGAAAGATACATCTGCAAAGGATCATCAGTCTTCTCTCCGGCCTTAAATGCCGTGTATGGAACAGTTGGGGTAATCAAAGCATCGACCTTTTCTAATGCCTGGTCAAAATCCTTCTTGATAAGTGTTCGAACCTTCTGCGCTCTAATGTAGTAGGCATCATAGTAGCCACTACTCAAAACATAGGTGCCAAGTATTATTCGCCTTTTAACTTCTTCCCCAAAACCTTTGCCTCGAGTATTACAATAAAGTGTAAAAGGATCATCACCATCAACACGATCACCATATCGGATACCATCAAAACGAGCTAAATTCGCACTAGCTTCAGCTGTAGCTAAAATGTAATAGGTAGCTATACCATATTCAGTGTGAGGCAAGCTTACCTCCTGAATTTCAGCACCAAGTTCCTCATATTGCTTTACAGCAGTCTCAAATACTGATTGTACTTCAGAGTCAATACCTGCACCAAGAAATTCCTTAGGTAAACCAAGCTTAATTCCACCTAAGTCTGAATCAAGTCCTGCCACGTAATCTGGAACCTCAATCGGCACACTTGTTGAATCTTTCGGGTCGTGTCCGGCAATAGATCCCAATAAAGTCGCCGTATCTCGTACATTCCTAGCCATTGGACCGACTTGATCTAGTGAAGATGCAAATGCAATCACACCAAAACGAGATACTCGTCCATAAGTTGGCTTAATTCCTACGCAACCACATAACGCAGAAGGCTGGCGAATCGATCCACCTGTGTCCGTCCCAATACTACCAAAGCATTCCTGAGCCACAACTGATGCAGCACAACCACCACTTGACCCTCCCGGCACTCGATCAAGATCCCATGGATTACTACTCCGGCCAAATGCTGAATTCTCTGTCGAACTGCCCATCGCAAACTCATCCATGTTAACTCGACCAAAAATCACTGCACCAGCCTGTTTTAACTTACTAATAACCGATCCTTCGTATGGTGAAGAAAAATCACCAAGAATTTTTGACGCACAATTCGCTGGTTGATTTTTAACGCAAAAAATATCCTTAATTGAAATGGGAACTCCGAGCAATGGCTGTTCATCATGATTAGAACCTTTAGCCAAAAGCACATCAGCCTCCTCTGCTTGAGCTAAAGCATCATCACGATCAAGACTTATAAAGGCATTAATACTACCATCAACTGCGTCTATCCTATCAAGGCATGCCTGCATTGCCTCACGAGATGAAATCTCCTTCGAAGCTAACTTTGACGTTAATTCATCAATAGTGAGTTCGTATATCATCATTCGACAATTTTCGGCACCACAAACAAACCATTGGCTTTTTTTGGAGCATTAGCCAATGCTTCATCATTTGAAATTGATGGCTTAACTTCATCTGCACGCATGACATTATAGAGGGGAACCGCATGGGCCATCGGCTCCACATCACTTACATCTAATTCCTCAAGTTTTTTAACATAACCCAAAATATCATCCAGTTGCGCCCCTAACCTAGCCTCCTGATCAGGGGTTAACGTAATTCGAGCCAAGTTAGCGACGTATTTTATATCAAAATCACTATCAGACATTATATCCTTATTTACTCCTCTTCAAAATTTGTATTCAACAGCTGCTCCAATTCATCAATTGCTTGCTGAGCATCATTTCCCTCTGCACAAATGGTAAGAGCTGTTCCTTGCCCGGCTGCCAGCATCATTAAACCCATTATACTTTTCCCATTCACTTCTTCTCCATCCTTAATAACGAAAATTTCACTCTCAAACTTAGTCGCCAACTTAACAAACATCGATGCCGGTCTTGCATGTAGACCTAGTTTGTTCTGAACAACTAAGTCTCGAGTTATACGGCTAGATTTGCTTTTTCCAGTACTCATTGAGTCAAAAGGCGGCGCATTCTGGCTTGAGTCCACATCTTTGGCCAACTTTTTTACATTTTTGACCAAATATGACTTTTATTAATTGACCTTGGCTCCTAATTCGGCAGCATGTACCGCCATGCATGGAGGTTTGGTGTTTTGAACAGATACCATCCCAAAACGTCTATAAAAAAAGACATGATTCGAAATATCTCAGCCATAGCCAAGCGCATTACAGTTCTGGCTACGTTTGTAGCATTACCAGACTTCTTAGTAGCTCAACCTGGCATACAAGACAACGAGAATAAGGTGGAAATAGTCAACGCTGAAGCAGCTACTGTTGATATAAATATTACTAACCCACTTGATAATCAACCTGGTATGTATGGCAGTGAAATGATCACTGAAAAAATGCCGGTCGCTGAAGTACACGCATCAACAATTGAAGAAATTGAAGGAGGACTTGCTACGGCATGGTTCGGGGGGACCGAAGAAGGAGCGAAAGACGTAGTAATCTGGCTATCTCGAAACAAAGGAGATGGATGGTCTAAACCTGAAACTATAGCTGACGGCATTAATAAATCTAACCGAACTCAGCAGCCTTGCTGGAACCCGGTTTTGTTCAAACAGTCAACTGGATCACTTATTTTATTTTACAAAGTTGGCCCATCGCCAAGCCGATGGTGGGGCATGATGCAACGCTCTGACGACGACGGTGAAACCTGGAAAAAACCCATACGGCTACCAAATGGCTACGTGGGCCCAGTTAAAAACAAACCAATTGAATTATCCAATCGCATGCTGCTTTGTGGCTCAAGCCTAGAAGATTCAGGATGGTACGTGCAAATCGAACGTTTCGTACAAAACCGTTATTGGAGCAAAACTAAAGCTCTTAACTCAACCCTAGACTATGCTGCAATTCAGCCCACACTACTCCAATACCCTGATGGATCTATTCAAGCGCTTTGCCGATCTAAATCGGGCAGGCTTACTGAATCTTGGAGCACCAACGGTGGAAAAAAATGGTCACGGATGCGTCGTTCTCAACTGCCAAATCCAAACGCAGGTGCCGACGGAACTGTATTAGCGGATGGTCGTGCATTGCTGGTTTACAATCATACACTAAACGGGAGATCCCCCCTCAACATAGCCGTATCAACAAATGGTAAAGAATGGGAAGCTGCTTTAGTGCTTGAAAATCAACCCGGCGAATACTCTTATCCAGCAGTCATTCAGACAAGCGATGGTAATGTTCATGTCACGTATACACATAATCGCACTAATATAAAACACGTTGTAATTGACCCATCTAAATTAAAAACAGTTACTATTACTCAAGGCCAGTGGCCTCAGTAAATTCATTCAATTAAACTGCATCGGCACATCCATACGAAATTCAGGTATTCGAGTCACCACGGTATTTCCTTTATCATCTATACCAATATAGCTTCCATTTGCCACTGCCCATTCACCTCCAAATAAGTGAAAACTGTGATAATCAAAAGTTTCGCCAGGCTCTAATTTAGGAAATAAACCAACTACTCCATCACCTTCAACTACAGTCTTTTTCCCATCAGCTTCATCCACAACCCATTTCCTTCCTTTTATTGTAACAGTCGTTTTTGAACTGTTGTGGATAGTAATAAAATAGGCAAAACAATGCGGACGATCCTCTGGAGTAGCCATGTCCGGCTGGTAAACCACTCGATCCACAACCACTGTTAAACCTTCTAATTCCTGCATATTCACAACGCCTAATTCAAGGCATGCGGAAAATATTATGGGAAGGCATCCTTTCGGGCAACTCTGTGTAACTATAAGACGATACGAGTTTTACTGTAGAGAACAAATCAGTAAGATACCGCAATGCATTCGTTGTCTAAAAAATTTCGCGCCTGTATATCTGTTGTGATATTCTCGTGTACCCTAAATACATTCGGACAAGCGATCTCATCAGATGCGCCATTCGAAAATGTCATCTTAATACTTAGCGATGATCATAGATTTGACTTTCTTGGATTTCATGAAGATAGCCCCGATTTTCTAGAAACGCCTAATTTCGATCGCATGGCCCAAAACGGAGCTCACATGGAAAATGCATTCGTGACCACCTCTCTTTGTTCTCCAAGTCGTGCAACCATTTTAACTGGACAATATATGCATCGCCATAAAGTGGTAGACAACCAGCGTGCTGTACCAAATAACACACGCTTTTTTCCAGAATACCTTCAAGGATCAGGCATCATAACAGCCTATATAGGCAAGTGGCATATGGGCCATGACAACGATACTCCTCGGAAGGGTTTTGATCACTGGGCTAGCTTTAAAGGGCAAGGAGTATATTTCAATCCGGAGTTCAACATCAATGGCAACAAAAAAAAGTTTAAAGGCTATAATGCAGATATTACCACTGAATTAGCACTTGATTACCTAAAAAAGGTTGGCAAAAAAAGATTCTTCCTGCAGGTCGGATATAAAGCAGTTCACTATCCATTCCAACCAGCTAAGCGTCATCATGGTCGCTATGACAAATTCAAAGTACCGCTTCCACAAACGATGTCTCTTACCGAGCGAAATTACGAAACACAACCCAACTGGATACGTGAAAGGAGATACGGAATACATGGAATCGACCATATGGAAACAGGGCCATTAGACAATGATCCCGTACCCTCTTTCCCTGAATTATATCGAAGATTTGCGGAAACTGTTCACGGATTGGACGAAAATGTAGGCCGTATTATTAACTATCTTGATGAATCAGGGTTAGCTGATAATACCCTCCTGATATACCTAGGAGACAATGGGTTTGCTTTAGGTGAACACGGTTTTTATGACAAACGCGATGCTTTTGAAGAATCTATAAGGATACCTATGCTCGCATATGCACCTGGCCAAATAATGCCAGAAACTAAGATTAGTGATATGGTACTGAATCTTGATATAGCACAAACCGTTCTTGCCGCAATGAAGGTTCAAAAACCAAAAGATACCCCAGAAATGACCGGGAAATCCTTACTTCCACTGTTACTCGGTCAAACCCCGACTAATTGGAGAAAACATTTGTTATATGAGTATCACTGGGAATGGAATTTTCCCGCCACTCCGACCACATTAGCAATCCGAACTGATCGTTATAAATACATATATTACCATGGAATATGGGATAAAAATGGCCTTTATGATTTACAGACTGATCCTCATGAACGGCATAATTTAATCCGCATACCGGCATTCAATAAGTTGGCCAATGAGCTTAGAAATCAATTGTTTAATGAACTAGGTGAAATGGGTGGCTTGAGCATGCCAATCCGACCGCCCAAGGATTTTCAATTTTACGACCGTAAGCTACGGCGTTGACCCTCAGCTCAGCATACATAAAACTGGCGGCCCAGAAACAATGAGTGACGACTCCAAAACCAAAGTCTATCCACCAAACGCCGAGGCTTCAGCAAAGGCACATATCTCATCTCTAGAACAATATGAGAAGTTGTACGATCAATCAATCAATGATCCAGAGAAATTTTGGGGTGAACATGCTGAACGACTTCATTGGTTTGAAAAATGGAACAAACTCCGTGAGTGGGACTATCATAAGGCTGAAATCAAGTGGTTCGTCGGTGGTAAAATCAATGCATGCTACAATTGCGTTGACCGACATGTAGAAGAAGGGTACGGCGAAGAATCTGCACTGATATGGGAAGGTAACGATCCAAATGAAAGTCGCACCTACACCTATAGCCAACTTCAATCCGAAGTTCAAAAAGCAGCAAATGCGCTAAAAAATCTAGGTATTCAAAAAGGGGATCGTGTATGTATTTACATGCAGATGATTCCTGAGCTTTCCATCGCTATGCTAGCATGTGCGCGTATCGGAGCAGTCCACTCAATCGTATTTGGAGCATTTAGCGCAGATAGCCTTGTCACTCGTATCAACGACTCTGAGTGTAAGGCAATTATTACACAAGACACCGGTGTACGTGGCACAAAACTAGATATCCCCATGAAAGCCAACGCTGACAGGGCTATCGAAAGCACACCATCCATCGAAAAAATCCTCGTCGTTAAACGAACAGGTTCCGAAGTTCAAATGAAAGACGGTCGTGATATCTGGTGGCACGAATCCCTTGATAAAGCTGAGCCTGTCTGCCCTGCCGAACCAATGGATGCTGACGATCCATTATTCATCCTATACACCTCTGGAAGCACAGGAAAACCAAAGGGAGTAATGCATACCACCGGCGGCTATCTAACCTATGCAGCTACAACACATCACTACATCTTCGACTATCATCCCGGTGACGTTTACTGGTGTACAGCTGACATCGGCTGGATTACTGGACACACCTATATAGTCTACGGACCGATGGCAAATCGTGCTATTACAATGATGTATGAGGGTGTGCCAAATTATCCAGACTTTGGCCGTTTTTGGCAGATAGTAGATAAGCACAAAGTAAATATTTTTTATACAGCACCTACCGCTCTACGCGCACTAATGAAGGAAGGTGACACTTGGCCAAAGGCTCACGATCTCTCCACCCTTCGCCTACTTGGCACCGTTGGCGAACCTATTAAAACACCTGAATGGACTTGGTACCATGAAGTAATCGGCAAAGAACAATGCCCAATTGTTGACACATGGTGGCAGACTGAGACCGGCGGCATCCTTATCTCACCTCTACCGGGAGCAACTTCGACAAAACCCGGTTCAGCCACCCTACCCTTTTTCGGCGTTAAACCAGCATTGGTCGATGATGAAGGTGAAATTATAGATGGCAATGGAGTGTCAGGAAATCTGTGCATGCTCGAAACTTGGCCTGGACAAATGCGGACTGTCTATGGCGATCACCAACGCTTTATTGATACCTATTTCACTAGGTTTCCTGGAAAGTATTTTAGTGGGGATGGCTGTCGGCGTGATGAAGACGGCTACTATTGGATAACTGGTCGAGTAGACGATGTCATAATTGTCAGCGGACACAATCTAGGCACAGCAGAAATCGAGGGGGCTATTGGCGGTCATAAAGCTGTAGCAGAAGCCGCTGTCGTCGGATACCCCCATGACATAAAAGGCAACGCCATCTACGCTTTTGTCACTCTCAAGACCGGCGAAGAGATTACGGAAACATTAAACAACGAAATAGTTAAGCAAGTCCGTGCAGATATTGGACCACATGCTTCGCCAGAAAAAATTCAATTTACACCGGGCCTACCCAAGACTCGAAGCGGGAAAATTATGAGGAGGATTCTTCGAAAGATCGCCGAAGGTGACACCGAAAGTTTGGGCGATACAAGCACACTAGCTGATCCTGCAGTTGTAGAATCTCTTGTTAATGGCAGAGTCGAATAACGAAACAATCAGCCTAGCTTCGATAATATTAACCTATTAGAATGAAAAAAATTGCAGTGTTTAACCGATGACTTCTTTAACCAACCGTAAAAACTTGTGGGAAACCTTGGTAAAATCCATAATGACTTCCGATTTTAAGGATGAGTAAAGAACCTATTCGTGTTGCAGTAACCGGAGCAGCCGGTCAAATCGGTTACGCCTTGTTGTTTCGCATTGCCTCCGGCCAGATGTTCGGCCCAAACCAGCCGGTAATTATCCACATGATAGAGATTGAGCCAGCTCTGCCAGCTCTTGAAGGTGTTGCAATGGAATTAGATGATTGTGCTTTCCCATTGCTCAAAGGAACAGTGGCTACTGCTGATCTGAATACTGGATTTAATGGTGTAAACTGGGCATTACTTGTCGGCAGCGTGCCGCGCAAACAAGGCATGGAGCGCGGCGATCTACTCGGTATCAATGGCAAGATTTTTATTGGGCAAGGCCAAGCAATACAAAATAACGCCTCAAGTGATATTCAAACTTTGGTTGTTGGCAACCCCTGCAACACAAACTGTCTTATTGCAATGAATAACGCGCCGGATGTTCCACGTAATCGTTGGTTTGCCATGACACGTCTAGATGAAAACCGCGCAAAATCACAACTGGCACAAAAAGCAGGCGTCGATGTTACAGCTGTAACCAATATGTGTGTTTGGGGCAATCACTCTGCAACACAGTATCCAGATTTTACCAATGCTAAGATTAATGGAGAGCCTGCTACAAACGTGATCAAGGATCAAGAATGGCTTGAAGATAATTTTCTTAAGACAGTTCAACAAAGAGGTGCAGCAATCATCAAGGCCAGAGGTGCTTCTAGTGCTGCTAGTGCAGCAAATGCCGTAGTAGACTCAGTTGTCTCTGCGATAAACCCAACCTCCGGAGGAGACTATCACAGTCTCTGTCTCTGCTCAGATGGCAGCTACGGAGTTGAGGAAGGACTAATTTCCTCGTTTCCAACCCGCAATGTCGGAGGCCAACTTGACATCGTCCAAGGAGTCCAGCTAAACGCATTTAGCCAGGGTAAACTTGATAATACAGTGAATGAACTGAAAGAAGAGCGTGATATGGTCAAAGATCTCCTCTCAAGTTAATCATCCATGCCCGATCAAGCGGAAGCGCCACTAAACCGATATATCGATCATACCTTATTGAGAGCAGATACCACTGCTAAGGATATCGAAAGACTCTGTAAAGAAGCCATTGAAAATGAGCTTTTTGCGGTTTGCGTCAGCGGCTGCTGGGTTCAACATGCATGGAATCATCTAGGTGACTCAAATGTTTCAATTGCTACTGTTGTCGGGTTCCCGTCTGGAGCAACTGATTCGGATGCTAAGCGCTATGAGACCGAAGTAGCAATTGACAATGGAGCACACGAAATTGACTTGATGATGAATATCGGAAAATTTCTCGATGGAGACCACCAAGCTATCAGCCGTGAAATTCGGGACGTCGTCGATGCTGCAGACGATCGGCGTGTAAAAATTATTATCGAGACAGGCTACTTTAACGATGAGCAAATTGCCACCGCATGTAAAATCGCTATTCAGGCCGAAGCCCACTTCGTCAAAACTAGCTCTGGATTTGGGCCTGGTGGAGCAACAATAGAACACGTTAAGTTAATGCGAGAAACTGTCGGACAATTCTGTGGAGTAAAAGCCTCAGGAGGAATCCGTGACACCGAAACCGCCAAAGCAATGATTGCTGCAGGTGCTACTCGTATTGGATCTTCATCCGGTGTTTCAATTGTAACCGGTTGATTGTAACGGTTTTTCGCAAATTATTCATTTAATTTTCGGTCTTATATTAACCACTTATTCTCAATTAACATATAATTGTGAATAAAAAAAAAGGACTGTTAATACTTTCCGTTTGGAAACACAACCATCATGCTCTAAGGTGAGCCAGTTGTTTCGACCCGTGAGAAGGATATTCTACATATTAGTTTCAGCATGCAGCCGATTATTATCAACCCGGAGACCTCCTCTTAATCAGTCTCGACTAATGAGCATGTACCTCTCACAAGCTAATAGCAAAACGATCTACAGCCCACGCTTTCAGGAAACCCGTACTCGACGAAACGGCAAATATAGTCACGTTCGCACCCGCTCCTAATTCTCCATTTAATTAAGTTTTTCGAGCATTTTCAAAAAACTTATGCACTATTTTAGGTTTATTCTGTGCTCCTTTTTAAGACAAATACCCCATATTCTTAAGGAAACGATCGGCTTTTTTTGAATCGAACCTAATAGGACCAGCTTGACTGGCTTCACGTGGACCAAAAGGACACTTGGAGCGCATTATTCTCGAAGATCCATTCTGCATCTTTAGGGCAAATTGCGTACCCGTCATTATGGCATTTTTACCAAATCGATCCTCCAAATGCTGCAACGCACAATCAATTGCACGCCATCGTTCATCATCAGTGCCGCTCCAAAGCATAGGTTGAACTTCAAGTTTTTGTAGATTAGAAAAACCAAGGCAAATTTGACGGATTGATTTTTTCGCTCCTGCTACTGTGCTCCAGTAAAGCTTTTCCATAATCTCATTAATAACAGTATTTCGAAACTGTGGATGTTGAAATTGATGCTTACAACTAACGCGCTGAAAGTCGTTAAAACGAATACTGACAAATAGTTCTCGTGCCTGTAGACATTCACGCCGAAGTTGACCCGTAAGGCGTGCAGCTTCACTCAGCAAAAAAATTAGTCCAGCAGCATAATCCGGCTCATCAACTGGCAGTGTAGTACTACTAGAAATTGTGGTGCGGCATTTATCTTTAATTTCAATAGGCTCAATCCATTTACCTCTAGAAAAAAGCCATAATTGCTGTCCCCAGATACCAAATCGTTTACGTAATAGTATTGAAGGCATACCCGCAACATCATCAAAAGTATGCGCCCCAAGGGCCGCAAGAGCTCGTTCACGCCGTTTACCGCAACCAGCCAATTCACTCAACGGCCTTTCAGAAAGAAATTCTCGTTCATATCCGACCGGAATTTCCAAAAAACCTGGCTTAACCGCGCTAGTTGCCAATTTAGCCGCCCACATCGATGCTCCTAATCCAGCAGAAACTGGAACACCTATTGTACGTTCTATTTCTGCTCGCAATCTATTGACGTAGTCTGCTGCAGTCCGTTTACGCCACACAAATCGCTCCATCCCCGTAAGATCAAGAAAGCCTTCATCGATAGACGCTGGCAACAAAGTTGGAGTATAACACTCCATAACACGGAACATATCGCGCGATATACGCCGATAATCATCATAATTAGGGCGAACTAGCACTCCATGAGGACAAAGACGCTTTGCCTGAAAGCAAGCTGTACCTGTACTAATGCCATAGCTCTTGGCTAAACGGTTAGCTGCAATCACGATCCCATCCCCATTTCGACCGCCTCCAACCCACACTGGGCGACCAGAAAGAGAGGCATCCATCGCTACCTCGCAACTAGCAAAAAAAGTATCGCCATCAACATGTAAAATTCGAATCGGAGAAGCCTTGGGCACAGTAGGCTTGAGTCTCTCAATGCACCTAATTCCCGTCAATAAGGGAACATTAAACGAGACAAATTGGCGCTATTCGCGAGTAACCGTTTCGTCAAGATTCAATATCACTCGGGCGAGTGCTGTAAAAGCAGCTAATCTAGGAGTAGCATTGTTCTTACCTGTGATTTTTTGTTCACTCTGAGGAGTATCAATGATCAGTTTCATCTGATCATCATAAAACTTAATTAAGCGAGTAATCTCCCCATTATTGATTGGGCGAGAAACGCAACGCTCAAACCCATATTTTATCTGCTCTCGAACACTGCCAGGCCGCTCACTCATCAATTTTCCAAGGGCTTGAGCTGATTCAAAGAATACCGGATCATTCAGCAACGTCAAAGCCTGTAGAGGAGTGTTAGAATTTTCACGACGCATACATGCAACCGAAGTGTCATTGGCATCAAAAGTAGTAAGCATTGGATATGGCACGGTTCGCTGAGCATGAATATAAATGCCACGACGATATCTATTTTCTCCAGTGCTGGCTTTCCACTGAACAGAATTAGCATAGCCTAGGGCTGCAATATCGGATGGCAGAGGAGGCCTAATACTAGGCCCATATTTACGAGAGCTAAGCAAACCCGCCGCATGCAGCTGAGCATCACGCACACCTTCGGCACCCAACCGGAATCTGTTTTGCCTTGCAAGCCAGCGATTATCAGGATCAAGGGCTTGAAGATCGCCTCTTATTGATGAGGATTGCTGGTAGGTCGAGGATGAAACTATAGTTCGAATCAGTTCTTTTCGGCTCCACTTTAGTCGCTGCAATTCAACAGCAAGCCAATCGAGTAATTTTGGATGAGATGGAACATCGCCACGCACACCAAAATCATCAACAGTTTTCACTAAAGCAGTTCCAAAAAGATTTTGCCAAATATAGTTAACTGAAACCCTTCCAGTAAGAGGATTATCTGGATCAAAAATCCATTTTGCAAATTCGAGACGATTAGCTTCTCGATCATTTTTTAGAGGGTGAAGTACTGAAAGAGTTCCTGGTTTTACTTCGGCAGACTTCCGCAAAAAATCACCACGTATATGAATATGAGTCTTTCGTTTTTTAGACTGCTCAACAACCACATCAGTTTTTGGACCAGGGTATTTAGGCACACGCTTCGCATGTTCACTGATCTCATTTTTTAGAGATTTGGCTCGTTCATCAAAATTTTCTTGGAACCATTTTTGAACAACAATACTTTGCGCTTCATTACGATTACCCACCGACACATCAAGCGCAGCAATGACATCATCAGGAATCCTGGAAAAAGTTGTAGGTGAATCAGATTCAGAAAGTTCCAACTTAAGACCACCTAAAGTGTGTTTTTTGCCGTGAGATTGAACTATAGTGATTTTAAGTTTAGTGTTATTTTCAATCGAGATTGGCTGGCATGCAAATACAGCAAAGTTATCCTGGTTAATTTTTGGAGAAACAGCCCATCCAGAACCAGAGTCCACTTTTTCAGCTATAGCCTTTTTTACATTAAAATTATCTTGGGAATGAGTAGCCTCTGCATCAGTAAATAAAATTGGTCGTCTTGTGCCATCCGCCAACAATAATACTGCCTGAAATTGACTAATAACAAAATTACCGTTATCCGCCCGACCTGCCCCTTTGTCATTTACCTTGATAGTAGACAGACGAAAACCGGTGATTTTTTTTATACTTGTTTTACCCACAAACGTGTAAGTAGCTGTATCAGGATTTTTTCCTGTAGCTCTAATAACCCCTTTACGGCCAACTGAAAGCTCAACACCATCAGTCGCAGAGGTGTTTTCAATTGTAAACGAAGACCAATTCGGCACGTGTGGGCGATAATTTTTTTCCCATTCAATTTGTTTTTTTGGTGATTCACTTTTCAGATATAAAGCCAAATCAGCATCGAGTTGTTTTTGAATTTTGCTCCAATTTGACTTGGCTATATTGAAATTATTGAGTTCCTCCTCCGAAGGGGCTTGAATCGATTGGTCATTCGATGTGTTAAAAAAAGCCATCATCTCATAAAATTCTCGCTGTGTAATCGGATCATACTTGTGTGTATGACATTCCGCACAACCAATGGTTAACCCAAGCCAAATCGAACCAGTGGTGCTTAACCTATCCACTACTGCTTTTACACGAAACTCCTCTTGATCAGTCCCCCCTTCAGTATTACGCAAAGTGTTTCGATGAAAACCTGTTGCCAACTTTTCATCGACACCTGCTCCCGGCAACATGTCACCAGCAATCTGTCTGATGGAAAATTGATCATACGGAATATCACTATTAATTGCATTAATTACCCAATCACGCCAAACCCATGCAGTAGGACGAACGTTATCCTTCTCGTAACCATCACTATCGGCATAGCGTGCCTTATCAAGCCAGAAACGCCCCCAATGCTCGCCGTAGGCATCGGATCCAAGCATGCGGTCAACCAATTTAATATATGCATCTGGCGAGTTATTCTGAAGAAATTCACGCATCTCATCCTCACTAGGAGGAATACCTCGTAAATCAAAACTTAAACGCCGAAGAAGCATAGACTTATCTGCTCTTGGCGACGGACCAACTCCTTCCTTCTCTAGCTTGGCCAGAACAAAATTATCTATGGGATTCCTTGGCCAAGCGGAATCTTTAATTAACGGTGGAACTGTACGCTTCGGAATTTGAAATGACCAATGATTAGGCCGAATATCCTCAAGACCACCAGCCAATTCATCTGGCCATTCAGCACCTGCATCAATCCATTGCTTAATAGCAGCTATGGATTCAGTTGAAATTAACTCACCTTTAGGTGGCATCTGTTTATCCGGCTCAATTTTCGCAACAAGCCTATAAAGAGAACTTTTAGAACTATCGCCAGCTATAATCACTGGACCATTATCTCCTCCAAGCATTGCCTCTCGTTGACGATCAAGCCTCAAACCCCCTTTGCGCTTATCTGGACCATGACAATCAAAACAATTTTGACGAAACGCTGGATAAACTTTCTCACTAAAAATATCACCTAAACAGGTGTAGCAACCTAAAAACAAAAGTATAAATAAATAGTAAAATACTTTCGGTTTTGAAATAAGGATCACAGCTGGTTAATAACTAAATTTAAAGAAATTTTCAATAATTTGTAGATTAATTGAAAACTGAAAAAACACCTCTCCCTCTTGGGTCAGCAGAGCCAATAAAGGCCCCAACATCATTCAAACCAAGTGACTGAGCTGCACCCATGGAATCAACCACCTTGATTACATGACCAAGTTCACGGAGTGAATCTATGCATTCTTGGCCAAGTGACTTTTCAACAATTAGTTGGTTTGGTTTCCACTGATGATGAAACCGTGCTTGTTTAAGCGCTTGATCAGGCGCCATTCCGTGATCAACGATATTTATAATTGCTAGAAGAGCTTGTGAAATAATGGTTGGCCCACCCGCTGCCCCTATTGTAAAGACGGGCTTTCCATCTTTTAGCACAATAGTAGGACTCATGCTCGAAAGCGGTCGTTTACCGGGAGCTACGGCATTGGCTTCCGCTCCAATCAGTCCGAATGCATTAGGCACTCCTGGCTGGGCAGAGAAATCATCCATTTCATTATTCATCACTATCCCAGTCCCTGGAATAACCACCCCCGATCCAAAAGTCGTATTGATTGTCGCAGTACAGGCCACCCACCATCCCTCTGAGTCAGCGGTTGAAAAATGAGTCGTATGTTTGCCAAATAAATCCTTATCAAAATCCAAAGGCGTTGAATGAGAACTAATCTTGGCTGTTTTTGTCCGACTTATCTTTTTCGCAAGCATCCTAGCATACCTTTTAGTAGCTAGCCCTTTTGGCACAGAAACAAAGTCGGCATCCCCAAGCCAATACGACCGATCTGCAAAAGCCAATCGCATTGCCTCTGCAACAATATGAACAAATTGAGGAGAATCGGGTTTCATAGAAAACAAATCAAAGTGCTCGAGAATATTCAAAATCTGCGCAACATGAACCCCACCAGAACTTGGAGGCGGAAAACCAACAATATCATGATCACGGTAAGTCGTACGAACTGGTTTGCGACTTTTTACCTTATAACGCAAAAAGTCTTCTTCTACGATCAAACCGCCATTCCCAATCATCCACTTTTCTGTCTTGGACGCAAACGAACCTCGATAAAACCAATCAGTTGAATGGCGAGCAATATTTCGATACGACCTTGCTAAATCAATTTGTCTAAGTCGATGCCCTCTTGACCAAGGTGCGCCATTCCCATTAAGAAAGATACGATTACTATCAGAGAAACGACGCAACTTTTTTGCTGCTTGGTTAAGTCGACGTAAATATGAATTATCAAGAACAAAGCCTTCATCTGCAATCGCCGCCGATCGTGTTAAATGTTCAGCTAGATCTAAATTTCCATATTCACTAACTGCAAGTTCATACGCCGCCAATGCACCAGGAACTCCAATAGCTAATGCCCCAGTCTGACTCAATTCTGGTCTTGCACGGCCCCCACGTAAATACATATCACGACTTGCTTTGAGTGGAGCGATCTCACGCCCATCAATGGCAATAAAATTTCCATCAGGTTTCCGAATTAACATAAAGCAACCACCTCCAATTCCAGAATTAAAGCCATCCACCACACCCAAAGTCAGCGCAGAAGCAACAGCGGCATCAACTGCATTCCCGCCCTTTTCAAATGCTTTTTTTGCCGCATTGGTAGCCAATGGATGAACTGTCACGGCTGCAAGACTTCTTCGCTCTGCAGCTTGCCCAAACGTCGAAAAAATCAGTATTATTAGAATTATA
>MDTE01154422.1_pt1 | contig 16439 bp, 12 predicted proteins | sample 811231 | NCBI WGS metagenome assembly MDTE01 (sample SAMN05326651, study PRJNA326480) | marine metagenome | isolation source: seawater | place: Indian Ocean: Red Sea | collected 2010
AGCTGGGGTGCCAAGAAAACCAGGGATGAGTAGAGACGATTTACTTGAGATAAATTTAAAAATAATTAAAGAAGTTGCCGAGGGTATAAAAAGGACATCGCCGAATGCATTTGTTATATGCATAACAAACCCTTTGGATGTTATTGTTATGGCTTTACAGAAGTATTCAGGTTTACCAAAAAATAAAATTGTTGGAATGGCGGGAATATTAGACTCCTCAAGATTTATATATTTTCTTTCTCAAGAATTGAAAGAGCCAGTCCAAAATATTAAATCGTTTGTATTAGGCGGCCATGGAGATAGCATGGTTGCAATGCTAGGTTTAACCACAGTAAATGGTATTACAATTACAAATCTTGTTAAAGAGGGAAAGATTAAACAAGAAAAATTAAATGAGATAGTTAGTAGAACACAAAATGGAGGTGCAGAAATAGTAAAGTTCTTAGAGAAAGGTTCTGCATTTTATGCCCCTGCAGCATCGGGTGTAGAGATGGCGGAAAGTTATCTTAAGGATCAAAAAAAACAATTACCTTGCGCTGCATTTTTAAATGGAGAATATGGGGTAAGTAACTTGTATGCTGGTGTTCCAGTTATTATCGGGAGCACGGGTGTTGAAAAAATAGTTGAATTAAGCTTAAGCAATGAAGAAAAAATTAATTTTAAAAAATCTATAGACTCCGTTAAAGAATTACTTAAATCTGCACAAAAGATTGATCCAAAGTTAAATTAAGCATTTTTTTTGTAGATCGCTAAAATACACTTTCCGTACCTGTAATTAGTTACAAAATCACATACAATACTTATAGGAGTACAAAGTTTGTCCCAAATAAATATTTTAAATTTTGATGGAAATATTTCCTCTTTGAAAAAAAGTTTATTTAAGAAATAAAGCCAATATCCAATAGTATCTAAAAATAATAGTTTTTCTCTTTTCAGGCCCATCAAATTTTCTTTGAAAAAATCCTTTTCATATCTTCTGAAATGACCTACAGCTTTATCTAAATTTCCGTAAATCTTTTGGTGCGCAGGTGCCATTATTATTAAATATCCATTATTTTCTAATTTCTTTATTGCATTATCTAATTCCTTGTAATCATCTTGAATATGCTCAAGGACATGCAGATATAATATACTATTAAATTTACCACTGATTGCGTCTATTTGAGAATTTTCGACTTTAATATTTTCAAAATTTTTGAATTTTTCTTTGAGATCATCAAAATTCTTCTTATCAACCTCTGTAAGAGTAAGTTGATAATTTTTATTAAAGTAATTTTTTGTAAAACTTCCGCAACCAGCACCAACTTCTAAAACTTTTCCACTAACAAATTTTTTAATGAAATATAAGCAATATTGAATATGGAAGGTAGCAGTATCAAAATTTTCTGTAGCTTTTTCTGGATAATTTTTCATTTAAATTATTACTTTTTAAAATTATAGTATTTTTATATATAATGAATAAATTTTACAACAGTAAGTTTTTCAACTCGCCATATCTATATCTTCTAATAATTGTTATTTACTCATTTTGTATAAATTTCTATTATGGGAATTTAGGCGTTTACCCTATTGATACTTTTTTACATTACGACTCCGCATATAGAATTTTAAAAAATGAATTTCCAATTAAAGATTATTGGATTGTATCAGGGTTCATAATTGAATTTATACAATCAATTTTTTTTAAAGTCCTAGGAACTAATTGGTTTGCCTATATTTTTCATTCCTCTTTGATTAATTTGATAACCTCAATTATTGTTTTTTATTTCTTTCTTGATTTAAAATTAAACACTTTAAGAGCCTTTATTTATACATTAAGCTTTTCAACATTGGCCTACACGATCTCAGGAACTCCATTTGTAGATCACCACGCATCATTTTTTTTAATGATAGCAACTTTTATGATGGTAAAACTAATTTCTAACCCATACAATAAAACTTATCTGCTTTTAATAATAATATTATCCTTTTTCAGTTTTTTGTCGAAGCAAGTTCCAGTTGTATATGCTTTTTTTACCCAGGGTATTTTGTTAATTATCTTTTTTAGAGAACATAAAAATGTTTATTTTTATAAATACACCTTTCTATATATTTTTACTATTTTTTTAATTTTTTTTGCCTTTCTCTACTTTCTTAAAATTGATCTATATTTGTTTATTAAGGAGTATATATTTTACCCTAGCACAATAGGTTCCGACAGATTTTTCCTATTTGAGAAATCTTTTGAAAAATTTTTTAATCAGTACAAATTTTTAATAATACCTCTATTGATAAGCATCTTTCTTAAAATTAAATTAATTTCTAATAACACAACTAAGAACAAAAATAATATCTTCAAATACTTAATACTAATTTTTTTTATAACAACTTTAATCTTACATCAACTACTCACTAAAAATCAGATTTTTATATATTTTTTAATTCCTCTTATATTTGGAATTTTAGATAAAGACCTTGAACTATTTTTTAACAAAAAAAAAAATTTAGTTTCAATTATTTTAATATTAATATTAACATTCATTACTTTTAAGTATCACTTAAGATATAATGAAGAGAGAAAATTTCATGAACTTTCCAGAATTAATTTGGATGAAGCAATAGATGCAAAATATATTCACGAAAGTTTAGCTGGCTTAAAATGGATTAACCCTTTTTTTAATGGCAATCCTGTAGAGGAAATCGAGCTTATTAAAGAGGGTATTTTGCAAATTGAAAAACAAGATGACGAACTAATGCTTATAACTCATTACTTATTTTTTGATAGCATTACAAAAAAAAATATGAATATGCCAAGCAAAACTTTCACAACAGATGGGATTTCTTTCCCAGTAAAGGGCAGCAAATACTTTCGGCTATATGATACTTTTTTAAAGAATCATCTGTCCAAAAAAAAAATAAAGAAAGTTTATTTTTTTAATCACGAAAATTTATCACAAAAAATTATATCTAATCATATTAGCAATGATTGTTATAAAGAGAAAAAAGATAAACTATTTATTATTCTTGAAATAAACTGTCTCAACTAAATTATCTATATTTAAAAAACTCATAGAATGTTTATTTTCAATATAGATTATTAAAGCCCAAAAAATTATCACTAATATTGAAAATATAGTTTGAATAAATATTTCTAAATTAAGAGAGTGTAAAATCAATAAATAAAAAAAAGATGAAAAGCTTACTCTCTTTAAAAAAACTGCATTAACCCTCAGTGAATGTTCTATTAAATTAACTAAACTTAATTTTGATTTATCGAAATATCTTTTACCCCTTTTTGCAAAGAGCCTTTTGATTTTGCAATTTTTTATTATTGAACTTGAGTGAGCAAGCAATGAGTCATTTTGTTTTAAAATTTTTTCTAGATTTTTGGAGTGAAAAGTTGTGAAATTGCCAAAAGACATCCATTTAAAAGTAAATAAAAAAGTTAATATTAAATGTACGTTATATAATAACCTTATTATAAATGTTTCTTTCCTTTTTTTTCTGTTTGAGGTGATCACAAAATTTTTAAACTTTTTAGAAGCTTTCAACATTCCTATAATTTCTTTTGGCTGATCTTCTCCATCACCATCCATAACCGTTATAAACACATTTTTTCTTTTTTTTCTTATGAAAGCTAACCCAGCAGCAATAGCTTTTTGGCTGCCAGAATTTTCTTGAAGAGTAATCAAAGATATCTTTTTTATATTTTTAATTTGTTTATTTTTAATATTAATTTTTTTTGTGGATCTGTCGTTAATGATTAAAACTTCATTTCTGAAACTCTTTAAGTCACTAATTTTTTTATCAATTTCACTTATTAGACGATTTAGAGATTTCCAATCGTTATAGATGGGAATTAGAATAATGTGTGCTGATTTTTTCAATTTATTATTTATTTTTTTCTAAATCAGATCTGATTTTATTTAAATATTGATTAATTAGTTTCGCGTCTTCTGGTTTGATATATTCGTCCTTTTGAATTGCAGATTTAATCTCAGCTCTGATACTTTCTTTTATAACTTCTATAGAGTCCTTTGAAATTTTTTCATTTACGAAGTTTGATAACTTTTTAGACGTATAATTAAATGAAAAATGAAATCCTAATAAAAATAGAAAAAAAATAAATATCGCTTTGTAAAAAAATATTTTCATTTAAAAATTTAATCTTTTTGAAAAACTTCGTAAATAATTAATTTTCCAATTTTTTTTTCATAAATTTTACTAAAATTTGCAGGAACTTCATATTTTTTATTTATATAAGAATTTACTTCAGATATGTTATTTTTGTAAATGTACTTAGCCAAATGGTACTCTTGGCCGACTACATTAAATTTATCCCTTATTTTTACATCTAATGCCTCCAAACCTCTATGTAAAGGAGTATGACTTGCTACAGCTACATTGATAATTTTATCGTCATCGATCTCAATTATTCTCTCAAAAAAATCTTTCGCTCCTATACCATGATAATCTCCTTCAAATCCATTTATTTTTCTTTCACTAAAAAAATTATTAAAATATAAACTTTGAAAAGGATGATACTTAACTATTGAGTGATAATTAAGGCTTATTGAAAAAATTAAAATAATAAAAAATAAATTTTCATATGTCTTTTTTTTCCTTAATTTAATTTTTAAATAGTTTAAAAAATAAATTGCAAAATAAATAAAAAATATATTCAAAAAATATACTAATCTCCAACCATTATATAATGGAGCATTAAATACTAAAAATGATAAATAAAATGTAGTAATAAATATAAATAATACAAAATCAGTTTCCTCTCTTTTACCTCTCCAAAGATCATGATAAATTGAATATGATTGAATTTTGAAAAACCTATTACAGATTCTTAAAGAGTATAAAATAAAACCAAAAAAAATAAAAAATTTTGAAAAATAGGTGAAGAAATTATTATCCAACTTACTAAATAAGTATCTGGCAAAGCCCTATTTGAAAAATAATTTTCATTATATAAAATCTTTACATCAATTAAATCCTTATTAAGTGAGGAAAATATTTCAAAAAAATTAATTATAGGATTACTCCATAAATAAGGCCATGTAATAAAAAGGATTATAAAGAATAATAAAAAATAACTTGAGAATCTTTTCAACATATATTTGAAATTTTTTAAATAAAAGCTTTTAATTATTATTACAAAAAAAAAGATGAATGGTATTATTATAGAAAAAATTCTAAGATTAACTGAAAAAGCAGTAAATAAAGATAGTAGAAAAACATTATTGAAACTCATATTTCTTATACATTTTAAAAAAAAATAAATTGTAAAAGTAAGAAAAGATAAAAAAAGAACATCTTTATAGAAAAAACTATCACCAAATATTCTTGGAGAACAAACATAAAGAGATATACCTATAAAACTAAGAAAGAAATTTTCATATCTATCTTGTAAGATTCTATAAAAAACTAATGAACTTAAAAGAAATATTAAAAAACTAAATAAATGTTTAAAATAATAAATTTTATTTACGTCATCAATTTTGAAAAGAATTTCAAAAAATGACATTGGTAAATCAAAAATTATACCGTACTTGTTATAATAAGAAACATTTGATAATGAATAATCAGATATTTCATTGATTTTGATTTTCGTTATTTCTATTAAATTTTCAAAGTGAAAAACAGTAGCAATATAATTTAACCAGTAATGACCATTTAGCCTGTGAAATTTTTCCTCAATGTGTATTCCAAAATCTCTAATGTTTAGGTAAACAAAAGATAAAACCACAACGTAAAAAAGAAGCAATAAGTAAGTATTTTTTTGTTTATTAAAATTTAATTTCATTATATTTAATTATTTTTTTAGTTTATTTTTTATATATTTTTAACTAAAAAACAAAAATATATTATTATGAATATTCATGAACACCAAGCTAAAGAAATTTTAAGAGAATTTGGAGTACCAGTATCCAGAGGAGTTGTAATTTTCGATCTAGAGGAAATCCCTAAAAAAATCAAAAATTTGAATTCAAAATCATTCGTTTTAAAAGCCCAAATTCATGCTGGTGGCAGAGGAAAAGCTGGTGGTGTGAAATTAATAAAAAATTTAGAAGATTTAAAGTTAGAAGCAAAAAAAATGATGGGTAAAGTTTTAATTACCCACCAGACTGGTCCTGAAGGTAAAGAGGTAAAAAGATTATACATAGAAGAGGCTTCTGAAATTTCTAAGGAATTTTATTTATCGTGCTTAGTTGACAGAGAGTCCTCTAAAATTGCTTTTATAAGTAGCACGGAGGGTGGGATGGATATTGAGAAAGTAGCTTTGGAAAAACCAGAAAAAATAATTACTAATAAAATCTCATTCAATAAAGAAGGACCGAGTGAAGAAGAAATCGAAAAGATAATAGAAATTTTTAAATTAAACGATAAGCAAAAAGATGAGGCTAAAAAACTAATTAGATCTTTATACAAAATATTAACAAAAAAAGATGCAAACTTAATTGAAATAAATCCTTTAATTCTGACAAGTGATAATAGAATTATTTGTTTAGATGCAAAAATGAACTTTGATGATAATGCTATATTTAGAAGACCAGAAATTTTAAAGTTGAGGGATTTAAACGAGGAAGACCCGGCTGAAATCGAAGCAAGCAAATACGATTTAGCTTATATTAAATTAAATGGAACGATAGGCTGTATGGTAAATGGAGCCGGATTAGCTATGGCAACCATGGACATTATTAAGCTCTATGGAAAAGAACCTGCAAATTTTTTAGATGTTGGCGGGGGTGCATCTAAGGAAAAAGTTACAGCAGCTTTCAAATTAATTTTAGCTGACAAAAATGTAAAAGGAATTTTAATTAATATATTTGGAGGGATAATGAGATGTGATGTTCTGGCCCAAGGAGTTGTTGAGGCTGCTAAACAAGTAAATTTATCGGTTCCTCTCGTGGTAAGACTAGCTGGTACAAATTTTAAGGAGGGAAAAGAAATTTTAGAAAAGTCAAAACTTAAAATTTTATCTGCATCTGATTTAAATGATGCTGCAAAAAAAATTGTTGAGGTAATAAAATAATGTCAGTTTTAGTAAATAAAAATACTAAAGTTATATGCCAAGGTTTTACAGGAAAGCATGGAACTTTTCATTCAGAACAAGCTTTAAAATACGGCACTCAACTAGTAGGCGGTGTTACTCCTAAAAAAGGTGGTCAATTTCATTTAGATCTTCCTGTTTTTAATACAGTGCAGGAGGCAAAAGATAAAACCTCTGCCAATGCTACGATGATTTATGTTCCACCAAAATTTGCTGGAGCTGCTATCATAGAGGCAATAGAGGCTAAGATAGAATTGATAGTTTGTATAACAGAGGGAATACCAGTTATGGACATGTTAGAAGTAAAAAATATACTGAGAAAAAGTAAATCAAGACTTATCGGTCCTAATTGCCCTGGAATCATAACACCTGATGAATGTAAAATTGGAATCATGCCAGGAAATATTCACAAAAAAGGTTCGGTAGGCATTGTATCTCGCTCTGGAACTTTAACTTATGAAGCAGTTGCACAAACTTCCGCAATTAATATTGGTCAATCTACTTGTATTGGTATCGGTGGAGACCCTATTAATGGAACTAACTTTATAGATTGTTTAAAACTATTTTTAGAAGACAAAGATACAGAATCTATAGTTATGATAGGTGAAATTGGAGGATCAGCTGAAGAGGAAGCTGCTGAATTTTTGAGAAGAGAGAAAATAAAAAAACCAACAGTGGGTTTTATAGCAGGGCTAACTGCTCCACCAGGTAGAAGAATGGGACACGCAGGTGCAATTATATCAGGAGGCAAGGGAGGGGCCGAAGAAAAAATTGAAATTATGAAATCTGCAGGAATTTCAGTATCAAAATCACCTGCAGACATTGGCAAAACTCTATTTGATAAACTTAATAGTTGATTTTTAATTATTTATGTTAGAATAAACAATTAATGTCATCTTCCGATAATAATATAACCTATAAAAAAACATCTTTTTTATCTGGTATCAATTCAGAATTTATAAATCAGCTTTATTCGGACTATCTTTCTGATCCTGGGTCCTTGCCATCGGGTTGGAAAAATTTTTTTGAGGGACTTAGTGAAGATGAAAAATTGATTTTAAATGATCTAAATGGACCTAGCTGGTCACCAGAAAAAAGAATAAAAAAAATAAGTTCATTACAAAATTTAATTCCAAAAACTCAGACCAAGGAAATACCGTCTTTAGATGCAAACTCTATAAGACAAGCCTCTCAAGACTCTGTTCGTGCAATAATGTTAATTAGAGCTTACAGAATAAGGGGACATTTAATTTCAAATTTAGATCCTTTATCTATTCAAGAAAGAAAGGAACATTCAGAATTGAAACCAGAGACATATGGTTTTTCAAAAAAAGATTATAAAAGAAAAATATTTTTAGACGGTGTTTTAGGACTTCAATACGCAGATCTTAATCAAATCCTAAAAATTTTAAAAAAAACTTATTGCTCTACTATTGGATATGAATTTATGCACATGAGTGATCCAGAGGAAAAGGCTTGGATAAGAAATAGGATAGAAGGGCCAGAGAAGGATATTACTTTTACAGAAAATGGTAAAAAAGCAATACTTAATAAAATAATTCAGGCAGAAGGTTTCGAAAAGTATCTTCATGTAAAATTTGTCGGGACAAAAAGATTTGGATTAGATGGAGGTGAGTCATTGATCCCAGCTCTAGAGCAAATTATAAAAAAAGGGGGCAATCTTGGAGCAAAAGAAATAAAAATTGGAATGCCTCATAGAGGAAGATTAAATGTTCTTGCCAATGTTATGGGCAAACCGTATAGAGCTATATTTAGTGAATTTTTTGGAAAATCAGTAAAAGCAAGTAAAGATTTTGAGGGCGATGTTAAGTATCACCTTGGTGCTTCCTCCAATAGAGAGTTCGATGGAAATGTAATTCATATCAGTCTTACTGATAACCCATCTCACCTAGAAGCGGTAAATCCTGTAGTTTTAGGGCAGGTAAGGGCAAAACAATTTTTTCATAAAGACAAAGATAGAAAAAAAGTAATCCCAGTATTAATGCACGGAGACGCAGCTTTTGCAGGACAAGGAATAGTAGCAGAATGTTTTGCAATGTCAGGTTTACCAGGTCATAATATTGGAGGCACTATTCATATAATTGTAAATAATCAAATTGGTTTCACCACTGCACCTAGATTTGCTAGATCATCACCCTATCCTTCTGATGTTGCCAAAACTGCACAAGCTCCAATTTTTCATGTAAACGGTGATGATCCAGAGGCGGTGACACATTGTGCTAAAATTGCAACTGAATATCGACAAAAATTTAATCGGGATGTTGTCATTGATATGGTTTGTTACAGACGGTTTGGACATAATGAGGGAGACGAGCCTTCTTTTACACAACCAATGATGTATAAAAAAATTAAAACACATGAAACCACACTTTCTATTTATGGAAAGAAACTTTCTAATGAAGGTTTGACAAGCGGTGAAAAATTAAAAAAAGATAAATTAGAATTTAAAAATTATTTAGAAAATGAGTTTATATCATCCAAAAATTATAAATCTGAATTAAAATGGTTTGACGGCGTATGGTCAAGATTTAAGCCTGGTTTAGGTAAAGATAAACGAGGAAAAAGCGGTGTTGATAAAAATATTTTATCCAAAGTTGGAAAAGCTATATTTAAAATTCCAAACAATTTCAATACGCATAAAACACTGAAGAGAGTTTTTGAATTAAGAAGTAAAATGTTACAAAGTGGTAAGGTTGACTGGTCATCAGCAGAGTCTTTGGCAATCGGTACGCTTCTATCCGAGGGATTCTCAGTTAGGCTTTCTGGACAAGACTCTGGCAGAGGAACATTCAGTCAGAGACATGCTGTCTTAAGAAACCAAGATAATCATGATCGTTACATACCACTGAATAATATCCAATCTGGTCAAAAAAAGTTTGAAGTTATAGATAGTTTATTGTCAGAACTCGCTGTGCTTGGGTTTGAATATGGTTATTCTCTATCGGAACCAGAAACTCTAGTTTTATGGGAGGCTCAATTTGGAGATTTCGCCAACGGCGCACAGGTAATTATTGACCAGTTTATTACCTCTTCAGAATCTAAGTGGGGTAGAGCTAGTGGTCTCGTTATGTTATTGCCTCATGGCTATGAAGGTCAGGGACCTGAACATTCATCAGCAAGATTAGAGAGGTTTTTACAATTGTGTGCTGGTGAAAATATTCAAGTTGTGAATTGCACAACTCCTTCAAATTATTTTCATGTCCTTAGAAGACAAATGCATAGAGAATTTAGAAAACCATTAATTATAATGACACCTAAATCACTGCTAAGACACAAGAGATGCGTATCCGATATTTCTGAGTTTCTTTCTAAAAGCTCTTTTCATAGAGTTTTAGAGGATGATGCCAATATTAAGAAAAATAATTTAATTTCTCTTAAAAAAGACAATAAGATTAAAAAAGTAGTGATGTGTTCCGGTAAAATTTATTATGACCTACTCGAAGAGAGAGAGAAGATAAAAAATAATGAAGTAGTTTTTATTCGACTCGAACAACTTTACCCTTTTCCTGTAAAAACTTTAGCCGGGGTATTAAAAAAGTATAAAAAAGCAAAATTTATATGGTGCCAAGAGGAACCTAAAAATATGGGAGCTTGGAATACAGTAAGAAACTACGTTGAAAGAACTTTAAAAATGATAAATTTTAAGGATATTAACATTGAATTTGTGGGTAGATCAGCTTCTTCATCAACTGCGACCGGAAATGCTAACAAACATCTTGCACAACAAAAAGAAATATTAGAAAAGATACTTAAATACTAATGTCAGAAAAAATTACAGTTCCTACTTTAGGCGAGTCAGTCACAGAAGCAACAGTTTCAAAATGGTTAAAATCTCAAGGAGAAAAAGTAGTAGCTGATGAGCCGTTAGTTGAACTAGAAACTGACAAAGTAAATGTGGAAGTGCCAGCTCCGACAAACGGCATTCTTGGAAGTATCGAAGTTAAAGAAGGCGAGACTGTTAATGTTGGATCGCTATTAGGTACAATTAATAATACCATTATAAATGATAGGGCAGATCATAAAGAGGTTAAATCATATAATCCTCCAAAAAAACCGGCAAAAAAAGAACCTAAATTATTTAATGATAAAAATATTGATATTCAGCAAACAAAAAAAATTAAGCCAAAAATTGAGGATCAGGTTCTTAAATTAGACATTGAGAAAGTCGAAGACGAACCTCTAATTTTAGAGGAAGTCCATGAAGAAAAGAGAATATTCGAGAAACCTTTAAAAATTCAAAAGGAGCCAAAAGTTTCACCTGCAGCAAGAAAAATGGCTAGCGAGGCAAAAATTGATTTAGATAATGTAAAGGGCTCCGGAAAAAACGGAATAATTTTAAAAGAGGATATTATGGATCTGATGGGTTCGAAACCTGCTCCATCAGAAAGAAAAATTAAACACGGTCCAGAAGAAAGAGTTAAAATGACAAGGCTTAGATTAACAATCGCAAAGAGATTAAAAGAAGCTCAAGAAAACGCAGCTATGCTTACAACTTTTAACGAAGTGGACATGAGCGAAGTAATGTCTATGAGAAATGAGTATAAAGAAGAATTTCAAAGTAATTATGGTGTTAAACTCGGTTTCATGTCTTTCTTTGTAAAAGCTTGTGTAATAGGTTTAAAAAATTTTCCGGCTATAAACTCTGAAATTCAAGGAGAGGAGATAGTATATAAGAATTATTATAATATCAGTATTGCAGTTGGAACTGATAGAGGTTTGGTTGTTCCGGTATTGAGAGAAACTGATGAAATGTCTTTCGCAGATATTGAAAGCAATATTTCTGATCTTGGTCAAAAAGCTAGAGATGGAAAAATTACTATCGAAGATCTTCAAGGAGGCACATTTACAATTACTAATGGAGGAATTTACGGGTCAATGTTGTCAACTCCAATTTTAAATCCACCACAATCTGCTGTTTTGGGTATGCATAATATTGTACAAAGACCAGTTGTTGTTAATGGAAATGTAGAAGTGAGACCTGTTATGTACTTAGCTTTGTCATATGATCATAGAATTGTAGATGGTAAAGAGGCGGTTTCATTTTTAAAAATTGTAAAAGAGTCTTTAGAGCAACCCAAAAGATTGTTTTTAAATATTTAGTATGAATAATTTTGATTTAGTAGTAATTGGAGGAGGGCCAGGCGGTTACGTCTGTGCTATTAGAGCTGCGCAACTTGGTTTAAAAACGGCTTGCGTGGAGTATAGAGGCACACTCGGAGGCACGTGCTTAAATGTTGGCTGTATACCCTCTAAAAGTTTATTAAACTTATCAGAAAATTTTCATAAAGCCCAAAAAGATTTTAATAGCCAAGGAATTGAAATTGAAGGCATAAAGTTAAATGTTGAAAAAATGATGTCAAATAAAAATAAATCAGTTCAAGTTTTAACTAAAGGAGTAGAGTTTCTATTTAAAAAAAATAAAGTTACTTATATTAAGGGAAAAGGAGTTCTTTTTTCAAAAAACGACATAGTTGTCTACGACAATAATAATAAAACAAATTATAAAGCAAAAAATATAGTAATTGCCACTGGTTCATCAGTCGCATCATTGCCAGGAGTTGAAATAGATGAAAAGAATATAATTTCCTCAACTGGAGCCTTATCTTTAAAGCAAGTTCCAAACAAATTAGCTGTAATTGGAGGAGGTTACATTGGTTTAGAAATGGGATCTGTTTGGTCAAGATTAGGTTCCAAGGTTACAGTTATAGAGTATCTTGATCATATTACCCCAGGTATGGATATGGAAGTTTCAAAGGAATTTAAAAAGATCTTAACTAAACAGGGCATTAATTTTAAAATGGGGTCGAGAGTAAATAAAGTAATTAACTCCTCGCAAGGCGTTTCAATAAATTATACTGATTTAAAAAGCTCAAAAGAGGAAACATTAAAGTTTGATAAAGTACTCGTATCAGTCGGTAGAAAACCTTACACTGAAGGTCTTAACTTAACAAAGATAGGAGTTAAAAAAGACTCAAAAGGAAGAATAGAAGTAAACAACAAATTGCAAACTTCAATAAAAAATATTTACGCTATTGGAGACGTAATAAAAGGCCCCATGCTTGCACATAAAGCTGAAGAGGAGGGTATCGCAGTTGCAGAAATTTTAGCTGGCCAGGCAGGCCATGTAAATTATGATGTAATTCCTGGGGTTATTTATACTTCGCCTGAGGTAGCAGCAGTTGGTAAGACTGAAGAACAACTTAAGGAAGAAAAAAAATCTTATAAAGTTGGAAGATTTCCGTTTTTGGCAAACTCCAGAGCAAAAGTTAACAATGAAACAGATGGTTTTGTCAAAATTTTAGCAGATAGTAAAACCGATAAAGTTTTAGGTGTACATATAATTGGTCCTCATTGTGGTGACATGATTGCAGAAATGGCTTTAGCAATGGAATTCGGAGCTAGCTCAGAAGATATTGCAAGAACTTGCCACGCTCACCCAACTCATACAGAGGCAATAAAAGAAGCAGCATTAGCTGTTGATAAAAGACCAATTCATTTTTAATTAAAAAAAAATCAAATACTATTATTTTATGAAAGCACAAGTTTTGTTGCCAAAAATCTTTAATTACACATTTACTTATAATTCAAAAAAAGAGAACAAAATTGGAGATTTGGTAATAGTTCCTTTTGGCTCTAATTATGAAATAGGTGTCATTTGGAAAAATAAATATTCAGAACCGATTAATATAAAAATCAAAGATATTAAAGAAAATACTGGATATAGAATTGATAGTAAATTGATAGATTTTATAGAATGGTTTTCAAATTACAATATGGTTCCAGTTGGTTTAGTTTTAAAAATGGTAATTGGGGGATCAGATAAATTTTTAAAATTTAAAGATGAATTCATTGAATTAAAAAAAACACAAAAAAAAAATATAGATTAAATGTAGAGCAGTCAGAGGCACTTAAGTTTCTTAAAAAAGATAAAAATAAGTTTGATGTATCTGTTTTGCAAGGAACCACAGGATCAGGAAAAACATTGGTTTATTTCGAATGTATAAAAAAAATAATTCAAAATAATGATCAGGCCTTAGTTTTGTTACCTGAAATATTTTTGACGAATGAATTCAAATCAAGGTTTGAGGATTTTTTTGGCTTTGAACCAGCAATTTGGCACTCAAAGATTACACCAAAAAAAAAAAGGATGATATGGAAAGGCGTAATTAAAAACAAAATTAAAGTTTTGGTAGGCGCTAGATCGTCGTTATTATTACCATTTAAAAAACTTGGTTTAATTATTGTAGATGAAGAACATGATATTTCTTATAAACAAGATGAAGGTGTTATTTACAACGCTAGAGATATGGCAATTTCTCGAGCAAATTTTGAAAAAATTCCAATTTATTTAGTTACTTCTGTGCCCTCAATTGAAACATATAATAACATACGCAATAATAAATATAGACATTTTAAAATTTATAAAAGATTTAATAATTATCCACTACCAGATACAAAAATTATTAACTTAAATATAAACAAAATTAAGGACAAATTTGTTTCAAAGGATACAGCAGAAATAGTAAAAACCTTCTTAAAAAAAGGTGATCAAGTTTTATTTTTTTTAAACAGAAGAGGTTTTGCTCCATATTTAATTTGTAAAAAATGTGGACATAAAGAAATTTGTTTAAATTGTTCTTTATATTTAACATTTCACAAACTAACCGGCAAAGCAATTTGTCATCACTGCTCTTTTGAAAAAGAAATAAAAACAAAATGTCAAACTGAAGGACAATGTGAATTTATTATGTATGGACCAGGTGTAGAAAAAGTATTTGATGAAGTTAAAAAAATATTTCCAGATAAAAAAATTAGAATTTTTTCTAGTGATTACCTTAAAACTAAAGAAAAAACAAATAACTTCTTTCATGAAATGAAAGAAAATAAAATAGATATTTTAATAGGAACTCAGATGATTTCAAAAGGTTTTAATTTTCCAAAATTAAATTGTATTGTAGTCATCGATGCTGATTTTTCTGGAAGAGGTTATGATTTAAGAACAACAGAAAAAAACATTCAATTATATCACCAATTAAGTGGAAGGGCTGGTAGATTTAGCTCAAAATCACTAATAATATATCAAACTTTAACCCCTTATAATTCAACGCTTAATGAATTGATTAAAAATAAATCAGAACAACTTCTTCTTAATGAACTTGTTTTAAGAAAAAAAAATAAATTGCCTCCATTTATAAGATTGATAGCACTGATCATATCTTCTAAGGATCGTAGTTTAAGTTTGCAGGGCGCAAGAGAAATTAAAATTAAATTAAACGAGATACAAGACCTTGAGGTTCTTGGTCCAGTGGACTCCCCTTTATTCAAAATTAAAAAAAATTTCAGAACAAGGTTGTTGATTAGATTTAACAACGGTAATTTAATGCAAAAAAAAATCACAAAAGTCTTAAATAGGCTTAAAATCTCATCAAAAATTAAACTTACGGTTGATGTTGATCCCATCAATTTTGCTTAAAAACGAAATTGGTAACTTGATCATAATATTCTCATATGGTACGACCAACGCATATTTTCACATTAAATTCAAACAATTAAAATGAGTACAAACAAATCTTTCTCAACCGAAACTGCAGAAAGATATTCTCGCGCTCTATTTGAAGTTTCTAAAGAATCTTCTGAACTTGATAAAAATGAAAGTGATATAAAAAATTTCCAACAAATGTATGAAACAAGTTTAGAAATCAAAAATTTTATCAAAGACCCCACTCAAAGCATCAAACAACAAAGCAGTGTAATAAATTTATTATCAGAAAAATTACAGTTTTCTAAAAATTTGAAAAATTTTTTCTTATTGCTTGTTGAAAAAAGAAGAATTTTTTTCATACAAAAAATTTCTCATAACTTTTTAAAGCTATGTTCAATAAAAAGAGGAGAACTTAAAGCCTCATTAATTTCTTCAAAAGAACTGTCTGCTGTAGAGATCGATAAAATAAGTAAAGATTTATCTAATTCAACGAACTCTACTTTAAAAATTGATTATAAGTTGGACAAAGAATTAATTGGAGGCTTAAAACTACAACTAGGTAGTTTTATGATCGATACATCAATTAAAAGTAAATTAAAAAAATATGAACAAGTAATGCTAGAAAATTAAAATGACAATAAATCCATCAGAAATAACTAAATTATTGAAAGATCAAATTAAAAACTTTGGTGAAAAAACAGAAGTTTCAGAGATAGGAAAAGTTTTATCAGTAGGAGATGGTATAGCACGAGTCTATGGTTTAGATAATGTTCAAGCGGGTGAGATGGTTGAATTTGAAGATGGTTCTAAAGGAATGGCATTGAATTTAGAAAATGATAATGTCGGAGTAGTTATTTTTGGTGACGATAGAAATATCAAAGAAGGGGATACCATTAA
>MDTE01085302.1_pt1 | contig 16438 bp, 8 predicted proteins | sample 811231 | NCBI WGS metagenome assembly MDTE01 (sample SAMN05326651, study PRJNA326480) | marine metagenome | isolation source: seawater | place: Indian Ocean: Red Sea | collected 2010
CCTCGGCGACTGCAGCCTCCTCTTCGGGCACGGCGACGAGGAATGAATCTACGAGCTCGTATTTTTTCGTCAGCCTCCACCCAATTTCCATCGGCCAGTCGTCCGCCTGGAGAGTGAGCGACCAGGAGACAAAGTCGGGGTTCGCGCACTGAATAGAAGAAGGAGGAGTCGGAGAGGGAGGGGGAGGTGGCGGCGGAGTCTCCCCCGGGGAACCAGAAAACGCCTGCACATTTCCCTCGACACCCTCGCAACTTTGCCCCGGCATCGACGCACATAGTGTTGGCTTGTACTGGGAAATCACCTCCCGAAGTCTCGACGCCTGACCCGGAGTGAACTCGCTCATACAGTTGTCGTGGGCATAATCCATGAAATTCCAATATGCGTCGGCTCCGAAGTAAGGCGCCACAGTCTGGTCGCTGTGACCGGGGAGCGTGCACGTGTCGGGACTCTCCGCGGCGAGCTCAGGGCACGATCCGTGGGACTCGTGCGCCTGCGGCGGGGTGTCGAACACTGCGTCGCCGGCTTCGAGGTCCCAAACGTCGTGGCACCCTCCCTGGAAAGTGTGGTACAAGCCGAAGAAATGCCCAATCTCGTGCACCGCGGTGTCCCCCAGGTGGTACGGATTCGCGTCCCCGCCCGGAAGCGTGGAGTGCAGCAGGAACACGCCGTGATCGACGTCCCCTTCGTCGATCTCGTCCGGCCAATGCGAGATCCAGCCGAGCGTACCGCCGTCGGGCTCGCAAGTGTACACGTTGAGGTGAGTCTCCGGGCTCTCCGCGAGCGCTCGCTTGATGACCCGCTCTCCGTCCCCCGGAGCGCAGTCTTCGCGGAAAAACGACGCCCGCGATGCGTCACCGTCCGTGCTAACGTCCGTGTACCTCACCGCGTGCAGACGAAACGACACGCCGGTGTCCACGGCGTTTGGATTTGCCGACCCGTCGTGCCGTAAGGTCCGCCCGCCAAACGCCCGGTTGAGGACGTCCACCTGCGCGCTCGCCCGTTCCTCGGACACCCACCCGGCGCCCTGCGCGCTGTTCCATATGACGTGGAATACCACCGGTACCTCCACGCGGAAGTCCTCCGCCGTCTCGCGCGTCCGCAGGGACCTTCGCGCGCGCTCCTTTTCCCGCAGCTCCTCGGGGGACCTGTCCCTCGTCGCGCACAACCTGTTGCGCGCAGCGTGCGTCGCCGCGGCGAAGAGCGCACGGGGCGCGCCGTTGGGGTCCGCGGGGAAGGATCGCGGCGATGAAGTTTGGGGAACTTCGACCCAGCGTTGCAGGGCGTCGAGGCGAGACACGCTGAGCCCCCCGTCGTCGTCCACGACGTCGACGGAAACTTGCCTCCCTCGGGCCTCCGCCGCGCTTCTCTTGGCGGCGCGCTCGTCCTCGCGCGGGTGGTCGCCCCGCGCCTCGATGCCCTCCGCGAAGGTTCGCGCGGATCCTACCAGGAGCAGCGCGAGCAGCAGGAGCGCGCGCATCGCGAGTGGGGGCGTTCGGAGACCCTCGGGCGTCCGGACGAGGCGACGGTCCGAGGCCCTCTTCAGGAAAAGGATATTTCGTGTTTCGTTGCTCTGTGGATAATACAGTCGGCAGAGTTCTCGACTCCGTTGATTCTAGATGTTGCTGGGCTACTCACGCAAGGTCCCGGGTCTTTCACACGCGGCGCTCGTCCACCACCACCACCTGGCGCCCCTGCAGGGTCTTGATGTCCTTCTCCAGCTGCGTCATCTCCGCCTCGAGCTCCTCCTTTCGGCGCATGTGCGAGGGCACGTCCAGGGTGAAGCTCAGCTTGCCGTACGCCTCGTTGAGCTTGCCCCACTTCACCTTCATATCGTACAGAAGCTCGTCGCGCTCATCCTCGGACATGGGCCTGATCGACTGCGTCGCCGCCTCCTCCTGCTGCCGCTGGAACTCCGCAATCATCTCCTTCTCCGCGGCGATCTGGGACTTGATGGTGTGCAGGTACTTGGGAACCTTGCCGTAGTCCTTCTTCTGCGTCGCCAGCAACGGGGCCTCCTTCTTCGGGGGCTTCGCGAGCATGGCCTCTAGTGCGTTCGTCTTCACGAAGTTCTTATCGCTCACCAGGCCCATCGCCGGCGCCTCGTCCCGCTTGGGCACAGGGGGCAGCTTCTTGACCTTCGTCCTGGTCATCGTCGAGGCGGCTGCGGTCGGGGATCGGCGCGAGTTGGGATCGGGGAGCGACGGTCAGCGCCTGGATGATGACGGGCAAATACCGGGTGGATCGTGGACGGCCGGGGGATCCGCGAATGGACGGATCGCCGCGTTTAGGGACGACGGGAGAGGCGCGGGACGCTTTTGGCAATTCCGAGGGGCAATTACGCACGTGAGGGGAGCTTGTCCACGGAGGTCCTCTTGAGGAACGCGTCCGTCTTGGGCTTGATCGTCTCCGGATTCCTGCCGAAGGTTCCCGTGCCCTTCCTGACACGGTCGCCGAACTCGAACGTCGCCGGGTCCACTTCGCCGGGGTACTTGGACCGATGCATGGGGGGCCTCTCAGGCGCCACGACCGGCTGCGGTATCAGGTTGTAGATGGATTCGCCGGACTGCATGGTTGCGTTTACAGCCTGTGAACCTTCGTCTCTCTCTCCCGTGTTCTCTCTACGCGCACGCACGTGCTCGTTACCCCGCGTTAACGCTGAGGTGGCCGCTTGGTTCAGCCGCGTGTGACGCCGCGCCGCGGACAGTGGCGACGACTAGCGGCAAAGGAACGTTTGGGTTTGATTTTCCCCGTCTCCTCCGTCGACTGTTGGTAGTCGTTGGGGAGACTGCCGGATTTGGAACCCCGAACTGTCCGTGCGTCTGTGCCTGTTCTTGTCTGGTTGATTGGTCTGCCTGGCTGGTGTGAGCTGGTTTCGGCCCGGGAAATAATTGGCGGGACTTCTATCATATCTTGGATATCCCCCCGTTTCGCGGCCTCGGGGGTCAGAAGCGAGCGGACGCCGGAGGAGCGTCCACATCGCCGCCGGGTTCAGAGCGAGCGAGCGTGAGGTCGATCCTCGACGCTCTACCCGCGCACCCGACCCGACTCGCGAGCGGACCCGCGGGGCGCATTGCCGGGGGCGCTCACCTCCAAAGCTAGGGCAAGAGTTCGATCGATCACGGAGGGGGCGCGGAGCGGCGCGTGACTGGGTGAGCGATGTCGCCGGCGATGCACGCCGCCGTCGGCGCGGCGAGTGTATTCGGGGCTCAAACCGCGTCCCGCGTCAGCGTTCGGTCCCGCCGCGGGCCCCAATCCGCGCGCGCGACGGAGAGCCGCGAGAACAGCCACGCCAGCGCGAGCTCCCGTCGCCGCGTCCAGCGACCTCTTCGGTCGCGGGGCCGCGTTTCAGGCGACCACTCGTCGAGAACGAGGCTCGCCGCGTACACGTCCACGGAGGCCGATCCCTCCGCGGTCGACCCAGGCCCCGACGGCGATTGGTCGCACGTCGACGCCGACTTTCTCTACGACTCCATCCAGGACAAGCTGGGGTACCTGACCGACTACGAGAGGAGCGAGGTCAAGGACGCGACGAGGATGGCGTTCAACGCGCACGACGGGCAAAAACGCAAGTCCGGCGAGCCCTTCGTCACCCACCCGGTGGCGGTGGCGGGGATACTGGCGGACCAGCGCATGGACCACGAGACGGTCATCGCCGGTATACTTCACGACACCGTGGAGGATACCGACGCGGTCACGTTCGAGTCCATCCAGGAACGGTTCGGACCCGCGGTGCGACGGATCGTGGAGGGGGAGACCAAGGTGAGCAAGGTGAGCAGCTCCGTGAGCAAGCAGGGTACGACGAACGCCGCGAGCACCGCTGCGAGCGTCGCAGCGACTGCGGGACCGATGGCGGCGACCATGGGACCGATGGCGGCGACGCCGACGCCCGAGCAGGCGCTGGCCGCGGCGGCCAACGTGCAGGCGGACGACCTGAAGGAGATGTTCCTGGCGATGACCCAGGACGTGCGGGTCATCATCGTCAAGCTGGCCGACAGGCTGCACAACATGCGCACGCTGGGAGCGCTCAAGCCCGAGAAGAGGGTGAAGATTGCAAGGGAGACCTTGCTCGTGTTCGCGCCCCTCGCGAAGCTCCTCGGCATGTATAACGTCAAGAACGAGCTCGAGGAGTTGGCGTTCAGGTACGCCGCACCCGAGACGCACGCGGAGACGGCGCGGTGGTTCGACGAGCTGACCAAGAGGCAGGATCCCGTGGTGAGGCGCGCGGCGGAGGAGCTTCAGGCACTCTGCGACAAGGACGAGTTCCTCAAGCAGGCGTGCAGCAAGGTGGAGATCCTCCCTCGGGCCAAAGAGTTCTACGGCTTGTTCCGCAGGGCCAACGGCGGGAGTAAGCCCGGGGAGATTGACGTCAAGAACGGCGAGCTCATCAAGAACCTTAGGCGGGTGAATGAGGTGGCGCAGCTCAGGGTGATTTTGCACCTCCGGGGCGACGACGAGTCCGACGGCGAGTACGCCGCCATGTCCGAGGCGCGCAGGATGGTATCGTCCAGGGTGTGCTACCAGGCGCTCAGCATGGTCCATGCGCTGTGGCCACCCGTCCCGGGGCGCATGAAGGACTACATCGCCACCCCCAAGCTCAACGGGTATCGCGCGCTGCACACCGTCGTCCTCCCCATCGGATCTGACCAGCAGGGCAGCGCGCCGGAGAGGCAGGGCCCCATCGAGACGGAGGTGTTCCCGCTGGAGCTGCAGATTCGCACGTACGACATGCACCGCATGGCTGAGAGCGGCATCGCGGCGGACGGTGAGGTAAAGGCTGCGTGGCGCGCGACGGCGAAGAGGACGGCTCGTAAACTTCGTAAACTTCGGAGGAGAGCAGCTGGCGCGGACGGCGATGTCAAGGTTGCGGGCGCGGACGTCTCGGCGGACGAGGGCGACAGCTCGGAGTCGGACGAGGAGGAGGAGGAGGTGAACCCCGAAGAATCCGTCATGGTGCGAAGCGGGCACGCGAGGCAGGTTGAGTGGCTGAGGAACATCAGGGAGTGGCAGGAGGAGTTCCTCGGCGTCATCACCGCGGAGGAGTTCGTGGACACCGTCACGGGGGACCTGCTCGGCAGGCGCGTCTTCGTGTTCACGCCGTCGGGCGGGGTCATGAACCTACCCCACGGCGCCACCGTCGTGGATTACGCCTTTTACACGGACTCGGGCCTGGACATGATTGAGGCGAAGGTGAACGGCGTCGCCGTGGACTTTGACACCCCCCTGCACAACGCCGACGTGGTCGAGATCATCACGCAAGCCGCGGGCGGGTACGACCTCTTGGACGGCGCGGGTGAGTCCACCGCGGCGGCGCTCGCGGGTGCGGTGGCCAAGCAAAAGATTTCGCTGCAGAAGAAGTTCCTGGACATTGCGCGGACGAGGTCGGCCAAGTACAAGATAAAGAAGTTCCTCGCGGAGCAGGGGGTGAAACTCATGGACGAACCCGTGGTGCTCGCGGCGGTCGTGGAGATGGCGACGAACATCATCCCCACCTCCGACGTGGACGTCATCGACGACATAGAGGCGACCGAGGCCATCATCGCCGCGGCGAAGTACCTCTCGGAGCGACACGCGTCGATGTCGGATAAGGAGGTTAAGAAGTATTCACTCGCGACGGTGTGGCTGCGGTGCACTGACCGAGACGGCTTGCTCGCGGGCATCTCCGACATAATCACCAAGGTTGGCGGGTGTTCCATCGTCGGGTACGGCGGCGACAGCGCGGATTCGCCCGAGGGCCAGTTCGACATGAGCTTCACGCTCCAGCTGGATCCGAAAGGGAAGTTGCTGTCCGTGCTTCGCGACGGCGACGTGGACGTGTTCACCCGGATGGAGGCGGCGCAGCGACGACTGATGGAGATTGACTCGCGCCTCACTTTGTTGTACCAGACGCTGCGTAGGAATGAGTGCGTGCTCGAGTCGGAGCTGCGGAACGGCGAGGACCCCGGACGGGGATGGGCCTCCAACATCGGCAGGCACTGAGGTAGTGGGAAATTTTTTACCTACGAAGGATAAGTCCACCAGTATCTCCCTGGAAAAATTGCGCGGCGAAAAAGTTCACGAGACGCCACCACAAATGTAGTCGGCGGCGCTAGTCGCTCCACTAGCTACCGCACGAGCGCGCGCCTTCGGAAGCGAAGTGCGAGCCTCGTCTTCAAAAGTTCGTGCACAGCGCCTCTAGGACGCGCGCGACATCGCACGCCCGCGAGTCGACCTGAGCGGCGTGCGCAGAAAGCAAACCGCGGCGGCGGCGGCGTAAGCGCGACTCCCACGGGCGACTTGACACCATGGCGGCCGAGTCCCGCGTGAACCCGGCACAGGTCAAGAAGGCGGTGGCGGCGCTCGCCAAGCACCTCGAGAAGGTTAAGGCCGAGGGCAAGACGCAGCTCTTCGAGGAGGACGGCGACGGCGACTACTACAGCGTGATGCTGTCCACCCGCAGGGTGCCCCAGAAGGGCAGCAACAAGCTTGTGCCGGTGAAGATCCCCAACCCGCTGCTCAACCCCGACAAGACGGAGATCTGCCTCATCGTGAAGGACCACCAGGGCGAGGGTCACAAGGAGGCGAAGAAGAAAGTGGCGGACATGGAGGCGTGCGGCGTCGCCAAGGTGCTCGGCATCTCCAAGCTCCGCAACAACTACAAGCCCCACGAGGCCAAGCGCCAGCTGTGCGACTCCTACGACCTCTTCTGCGCGGACGCCAGGGTCCTTCCCATCCTCCCCAAGCTGCTCGGCAAGTCTTTCTTCAAGAAGAAGAAGCAGCCCGTGCCCGTGGACCTCACGAAGAAGGACTGGGCGGCACAGATTCGCAAGGCGGCGGCGGCGACGTACGCGCGCGTGGGTGCGGGAACGTGCATCCACGTCAAGGTGGGCACCAGCGGCATGGAGGTCGCCAAGGTGGCGGAGAACGCGATCGCCGCGATCGACAATCTCGTGCAGCACGTGCCCCGCAAGTGGTCCAACGTGCAGTCGATCTACATGAAGACCAACGAGTCCGTCGCGTTGCCGGTGTACAACGCCCTGCCAGACCCGGAGGAGGAGAAGTCGGCGAGGGAGGAGGAGGCAGAGCGCAAGGCTGAGAAGATTGCGGCGCGGGAGAAGTGGAGGGCGGAGATGGAGGCGGAGAGAATCAACACGGAGGCGCCGCCCGCGAAGAAAAAGGCGAAGAAGTAACCTGGGAACCGCCCGCGCGGGGTGACAACTGGAAAGCTCTCAAAAGCTCACATCTCACCTAACGATCTTGATGTTTTATGAGTATAACTCGCCCCTAGCTAGCGCCGCGCTCCCTCGGACTCCCTGACCCCTGCTCCGCGACTTTCTTCATGGCCTGCGTCAGGTTATTCAGATCGAGCTCCACGCGCTTGATCCATCCCTCGAAGTCCCCAATTTCCCGCAGGTCGTCGTCGAACCCCCTCACGATCCGGACCCACTCGCTCGTGACCCCCGCAAATTTGGCGCCCTTCCGCCGAAGCTCCCTCGCCTGCTCCTCCACGCGCTTCTGGTTCTCGAAGACCTCCACCGTCCCGGCGTTCACTGCGTCCACCATCTGCTCGGTCAGACCGCTGACGGACGCAAGCGCCGCGTCTCTCGAAATCTCTGCGGATGGAAGGGGAAGGGGCCGCGGGGTCGGTCGATCGAAAGGGGAGCAGAAAAGGGGGATTTTCGGGGGGCGAACGGGGAGGCGCGGACGCACCGACACGCTCCCTCAGCACAGCCTGCCGCGCGGCGTGCTCGTCTTGCATATCCTTGAACGTCGACATGGCGACTCTTCGGCGCCTCGACGGGTGTGGCGCGCGCAACGTCGGAGTTTTCTTCTAAACACGTAACTCTTTCACCTTCGTCAAAGAGTGAAGTGAAGCTAAAATCTGGTTCACCCGCCGGCGTGGCCGGAGCCGCCCACGACTTCGAGGAAGGTAACAAACGCGCTCTCCCCGTCGTGATGGATCGACACCGCGTGCAGCTGCAGGCAGTGAAGCACCAGTATCGCGCAGTGCCAGTTCTCGTGCGCGCTCCACACCCCGTCCCACAGCGGCAACCACCCCTTCCCACCCGCGTCCACCGCGACGCAACGCAGAAAGTACCACGGCACAAACACCCGCCCCAGGAGCTGCAACGCCGCGTTCAGCCTCCAGTCGTGGCACAGCGCCGTCTCCACGCACCCCAGCAGCAACATATTCGCACCCACGATCGCGAACCGCGCCTTCCTGCAGTACAGCATCACCGGCTGTCTGTGCCGATTGTACAAGGCGCACATCAGCAGCCCCACTAGCGCCGCCGCGAGTGCGACGTTTCCCCGAGCGCACCACGCCGCGAATCGCACGGCTCGACTGGCGCCTTCATCGACCCCGCGCCACGTCATACCCCCGACCCACCCGACGGACTGGCCCACGAAGCCGGCGGATATCCCCAGAAAATCCAGCGCGAGCGCGAGGTCGTGCGCGGTTCTTCGTCTCCACGGCACGCAGTGCAGCGCGGTTGACGCCCAGTACGGGATCACGAAGGTGACCACCGCGAACCAGGTGACGGGACCGGGGGAGAGGGTGTGCGCGTCCAGGGTGATGAGCGCGGTGAATACGAACGCAGTGAGAGCGTGGAACCAGCCGCGCATGAGCGGGCGCGCCTGCGGAGGGAGGAGATACGGGGAGGGCGGGGGCGGGTGAGCCGGGGAGGGTGGGAGCCGACGGGGGTGACGGTGCTCTTTCCGATGCTGACGCGGCGGTTGACCGAACGGACGGTGCGCGCGGGTCGCCTCACCATGGTCTGGTCCGCGTACTTCTGGTGTAACCCTATCCTTTTCCAGTCCGCCGCGTCCTTGATACGTTGCAGGCTGCTCGCGCGTCGCTCCATCGGCTTGCCGATCGGTCTCTGGTAGGACCGATCGGCTTGCCTTCGCCTGACGGGGCCTCCGCCAACGCCACCGTCGGATCGCGCGGGGGGTTTCTGCTCGCCGCCCGCGCCCATGACGCCTCCTTCGCCGCGCGCCGATACTCTCCGGTGTGACCTCGAATGGACCCACGGGGATGGACCCTCGCCCGGGGATTCTCGCCCCCTCCGCCGCGTGGCGCGCGCGGTCGCGGTTGACTCGGGCTGCCGCTAAGGAAGAAAGTGTCTGGATTGGACCTTGAATCGGCTGGGATAAACAGCTGGCGCTGGAGATGGTCACTTCTCAACGAACCGCTCCGCCAATATCTGCTGCCGAATCTGCAAGCAAATCTACGGCAAGCAGTCCGGGAATTTTGAAAAAAAACCTAAAAGTTCTCAAATCACAACTCGAGATCCGGCGGTTTGCGGCTGGGCAACTGTCTGTCTGCGCTAAAAGCGCTCCACGCGCACTTTGGGTTGGCCAGGTTTCGACCGCGCGCCCGTCCCTTTCTCAGCCACCGTCTCCCCGGGTCTTTCGAACCCCGGACAGGAGCGTACGGATGGCGAACGAGGGCGTCGACTGGGCGCTGTCATTCGGCGACGGCGCCGACGTAGAGGACAACGGCCCCGACGTGAATGCGCAAGCCCCAGGTCCCGCCTCCAGAGGGGGTGCTGCCGGGGCGAATAAGAAGGCGCCGCAGGAACCGAAGACGGTGCGCCCACGGACCCCGCCCGGCCGGTCGCGCGATGCATGCGCGCGTTTCCACGCCTGACCCGTACCCCGCCGCGTGCCAACGTCGTCTCCCCATCCCCCACCCGCGTCCACGGTCAGCCCCAATTATTCTCCCGAGCCGATCTCTCGCTCGCGCCTTTTTCCGCGGCGAGAGGGCGTTCAACCCGAAAATTCGACACGTGACCTCGTCCCTCCCCGCCCTCCATCTTCAACGCAGTGCCGCGTGACGGGTTGCGACGCGATTTGTCAGACCGTGCACGAGATTCGCGCCCGCGCGTGCGCCTCCCACTGCGCCGCGCTGTACGTGCAGCTCGAAGAGGAGCCCGAGGGAACGCAGAGCAGGTTCTGCTATCAGTGCCACAAGTTCCACACCATGGACGAGTACATCACCCCGGACGGCTCCTTGCTCCAGCGACACAACTGCTACAAGTCGCAGCAGAGGCGCCTGATGCGCAGACGCGACAAGACCGAGAAGGCGGCCGCCAATAAGACTCACGGGGGACGCGGCAGGGGTCGCAACCAGGGATCTAACCCGCAGGCGTACTACCTCTCGCGCGCGGCGGGCGCGGCGCGTCGATCCTCCGTCGTGGGTGGCGCCGAGGGTGGCGCCGAGGGGGAAGGGGGCGGCGCGCCGGGGACCCCGTCGCCGATGTACGCGCAACGCGCGGGAAACGAAGGAGCGGACGCGGGAGGCATGCCGCCGCCCCCTCCCCGGCGGGTCAGCGGCGGCGTGCTCATCGAACCCGTCACGTACGCAAACTACGAGGAACCGGTGGCGAAGACGTACCAGGAGCTGCTGCCCGCGGGGATGCGAGCCGCGCACAAGGAGGCGAGCACGAACGCGGAGGCGATGGACGTGGACGCGGGCGGGGCGGGGGGACCGGGGGAGATGACCGAGGAGATGATGAGGCGCCTGAGGGAGGAGGCTGTGAGGGCGCACAACGCGCAGACCCTTCGGTTCGGGTCATTCACCGAGTCGAGCCTGAAGCCGAGGACGGCGCCGTCGGCGTCATGAGGCGGCGTTCGGAAAGTGACTGAGGTCGCACGCTGTTGTACCGATACGATTTCGTCTATTTTGGAAGTGGACCCGTGGTCAAGCTGTCTTATACAAGACTGGGTGGTCGGGAGGGAGCAAAGCATTTCCGTTCGCAACTAAGGGTTGCCTCGAGCAAAAGGTTTTCCGTGTACAAGTATTTTTATATGACTGAAACTCATACTACAGAAAGCGTGTTATTTGTCATTAAGATCTTGACCAAAACGCCACGACGGACCTGGACTGCTCCCTTGGAGATCACGACAAGTTCCCGCCACACCACGGCGACGAGGGGCCTGGCAAGGCATGGCGCGTGCGGGGTATTTCCGCGTGGAGGTATGGCTCGTCGACGCGGAGGCCATCAAGCCGCATGAGACGTCCGGCGATGACGACGTCGTCGTCGTCGAGGACGGCCCGAGCACCTCCTCGGACCCGGCGCGGTTCCCCGCGGGTGCCCTCTGCGCGAAGATCGAGGACGGACCCCCAATCGCGCGCGGGCCCGAGCGCCTGAGCACCGGCGCGCGTCTCGGTCGCGGGTTCCGCGGAGGGAGGTTAGTGACCCACGCGCACGGCGGGGGGCGGCGATACGAGTGGGCGTGCCGCGGCGGCATGCTGGAGCACCTCGTGTCGCTGCGAGACACCCACGTCGAGTCCGTCTGCGTCCTCGCCGACAGGGATCTCGACGACCCGACCGCGTCGCGACGGGCGGTCGCGCTCGTTTACCTCGCGACGCCGGCGAGACTGTGGATGAAAGGATACCATCCGGCGCCCAAGGATGCGCGAACGCGCGCCGCGGTGGTCGCGGTGTTCGGCCACGCGCGGTGCGACTGGGCCTCGTCGCTGGATCGCGGTCATCCCAATCATCGCCACGCGCGCGCGGGCTTCTGCGGCGTCGTCGGGTGCGATATCCACGACGCGAGCCGCGGCGGACCCACCGGATCCCTCCGCGGTGCACTCGAACGACTCCGCCCGCGCGCGCCGACGCCGCCGCCGATCGACCGCGCGGTGGCGGCGCCGCGAAAAAACGGAGACGGGACAACCGTCGGCGGGGATGCGCACATCGGAGACTTGCCGGAGATGGCGCTCGACGCGGTGCTCTCGCGTTTGGACCCGAGGGGGTGCGCGGCGTTCGCGTCGACGTGCGTGGGGGCGAGGCAGCGGATCGACTGCCGCACGCCCGGGCTCAAACTCCGTCTGCATCCGCACCAGGAGGCCGGGCTGGCGTGGATGCGGGCGAGGGAACGACCGAGCGGGTCGGCGTCCATGCCGCCGCTCCCCGACCCGCGGTGGATCGGGCCGATGCGAATCGAACCGACACCCCATCATCGAGCGGACGGCGGCGAACGTCGGTCCGTATCCCCCAATAATGTGGAGGCGTCCGACAGGTACTGGGTGAACGTTTTGACCGGGGAGATGTCCACGTCGCCGCCCCCGCACTACGCGGACTCCCCCGGCGGCTTGTTGTGCGACGAGCCCGGTTTAGGTAAGACGGTGACGGCGCTCGCGCTGGTGCTGGCGACGCGGGGGGCGCGGCCGGCGCCGCCGGACGGACACCGTGCGAGGAGGGACGAGGCGAGCGGGTGCTGGTACTACGAGGGGACCGCGCGGTTGGCGGCGGCGACGACGAACGGGGACCCGACGACGCCGTCGGTTAAAAGCGGAGACGGAAACGGGGATCTCAACGCGGGTGACTTTCACTCGCCCGCCGTCGCCGGGCCTAACCCTCGGTCGCAGGTGCGGCGGAGCAGGCGGTCGACGACGCCGGGGGTGGGACACTTCGCCAAGATCGAGCGCGCGGCGTTTTTGCTGGACAACCCGCGAGTTAAACGAAGGAAACTCGACGCGTGGCTCGACGACGCGGGAGGCGACGGGGGTTCGTCCCCCGTCGGCACGCCCGTCACGGAGGTTGAGGATGACAAAAACGAGACCGTCGAGGACGATCCGTCCCTTCCCCCGCCGGGTTTCAGGCAGGCGACGGCGTCGGCGGCGCGCGCGTCCAAGGAGCGCGCGATGACGCAGCGTAACGTGTCGTTCTTCCAGCGGGCCATCGCGATTGCCTCGCACAACGTCGGGAAGGAGGTTGCGCGCGACGCGTGCGAGTTTGTCCTCATGAACGCTGGCGGGTCGATCGCCGATTCCACGCCGCTGAGGCTGCCCAAGTTTCGGTTCAACGGCGAGGCGCTCAAAGACGCGACTTCGGTGCTCTACTCGATCGGGTTACAACCGGTGAGTGAGGGAGAGCGCGCGGGTAAGCTTCACCTGGACTGGGCGCCTCCGCCGATCCATTCGTCCGCCGAGGATCCATTCGCGGAGCCAATCGCGCTCGACACCGACGCGCTCGAAGAAGCTCTTTCCCTGACCCGAGGGCGCGCGCGAGGGGGCGCGGAGGAGACCCCGAAGATGTGGCTCTCATCCGCGACGCTCGTGATCTTACCTCCGGTGCTCATCTCCCACTGGCTCGAGCAGATCGCCTTCACGACGGGCGCGGCGGAGGATGGGCCCTCGGTCTGCGTCGTCGGGGGCGCCAAGGGGAAGTCCGTCGCGGGCGCGAACGGGGCGGCCAACGGGGAAGGCGACGCGTCCAGGTGGCTCTTCGGCATCGAGGGCGAGGCGGACGAGTCAGATCTCGGGGTTGACGGGGAGGATACGTGGACCGGCGTCGGGGGAGCGAGCGCCGGGTCGGTGCGTCGAGCGCAGCGGCACGATTCGCTGTCGTCGTTTCACGGCCTCGCCCCGCGTGAACTGGCGAACCGCTGGGACCTAGTCATCGTCCCCGTCAACCGCCTGTCGTACGAGTTCAGCAGGGACAGTCCCATACTCCGCGTGCACTGGCAGAGGGTGGTGCTGGACGAGGGGCACCAGCTCGGGGGAGCGTCCGCCATCACGGCGAAGCTTTCGATGGCGTGCGCGCTGAGGGCTCACGCGAGATGGGTCATGACGGGAACACCGACGCCCGCCACGCTCAAGGGGGCGGGGGTGGGGCACCTTCACCCACTACTGGCGTTCCTACGTCAGCCGCCTTACGCGTCGTCGCAACAGCTGTGGATGCAAGCGATCCAGAGGCCGCTTGACGGCGGGGGCGCGAAAGGCGGCGGCGGCGGTAAGGGAAAGGGAAAGGACAAGGGAAAACACGGCAAGCACGGCAAGCACCGCGGAGACGACGACGACCATCACGAGAACGACGGTGCGGCGGCAGCGGCGAGCGCGATGAAGGCTCGCGCCGCCGCGCGCGCCGCCGACGAGGCGAGAGCCGATGCCGCCGCCCGCCTCGGGTCGCTGCTCCGCCGGGTCGCCATCCGCACGCTCAAGTCGGACATCCGCCTCCCGCCGCTGGAACGGGAGGTTCGCAGCCTGGCGTTTACCCGCGCGCACGCCCTCTCCTACAACGAGATCGTGTCCCACGTTCGGCGTTCGCTTTTACTCGCGGACTGGGCGGACCCGTCTCACGTCGAGTCCCTGCTGAACCCGCGGCAGACGCGTCTCGCGATGGAGGCTGTGCAGAACCTTCGGGAGGCGGCGTGCGTCACGGGCGTGTACCCGGTGCACTGCTTCGGGTCCGAGATGGACGAAACCGTCGAAGACCTGGTGGCGGCGCTTAAGCGACGCGGCCACGGCCACGAGTCCGCGACCGCGAGGGCGAACGAGCTCCGTTATCCCCTGACTGTCGCGAAGGGCCGGTGCCAGCGGTGCGACGTCGACGCGTTCATGCCGCTGGTGACGCCGTGCGGCCACCTGCTCTGCTGCGGCTGCGTGGCCGTCGTCGGGGACGAGTCGGGCCGGGGGGTATCGAGCGCGCCCCAGGAGGATTTCCTGCACGAGACCAGGGCCCCGGTTCGGTGCCCCGTGTGCGCGTCGCCTTTCAAGATGCAGGCGCCGGACCCGCGGCTCGATAACCCCGCGCCGAGGCAGGCTGTCCCGCAGGATCTCATCGAGATTCAGCCGTCGTACGTGCAGCTCCCGTGGAAGATGGTCGACGCTTTGGAGGCGCAGGGCGACTCCACGAAGGTTGAGTACCTGCTGGCCAGGCTCAGGGAACTGGGCGCCGCGCCGCTGGAGCGGGACGAGGGCGCGGGGGACGGGGACGACGCGGGTGAGCTGGAGCGACTCGCCATCTGGTCGCGGCGCGGGTCGGGTCCGCCGCCTAAGTGCATCGTGTACAGCGGCTTCCGCACGCACCTCGACGTGATCGATCTGGCGCTCTCGGGCGCCAAGGTGAACTTCGCGAACATCGCGCGCATAGGCATGAGCAGGTGGGATAAAGACCGCGCGCTCGCGTCCTTCCGCGCCGACCCCGACGTGTCCGTCCTGCTGCTGGATCGCGCCGCCGCGGAGGGCCTCGACCTGTCGTTCGTGCAGAGGGTTTTCGTGGCGGAGCCGCTGGACAACGCCTCGCTCGAGCAGCAGGTTGTGTCGCGCGCGCACCGCATGGGTCAGCGCGGGACGGTCAGGGTTGAGGTACTGGCGATGCGGGGCACCGCGGAGGAGACCTTGCTGGACGTTCAGGCTGAGCTCGCGGCGGCGGCGCACGCGGCGGCGGAGGAATCGAGGGCGAGGAAAAAACGGGAGGAGGACGACTACTGGTCGGATGAGGAGGAGGACGACGAGGAAGAGGTGGAAGAAGAAGACAGGGAGGGTGTCATCGCCGCCGCCGCCCTCGGTGACGCGGCGGTCCAAGCCGGTGTCGCCCCCGCCATAGCCGCCGAGGCCCTATCGCGTCGCCGGGTGCTCCAGACGCTGAAGCTCATCCCGGTGCCCGAGCTCTCCCCCGTGGACGACGAGCTCGGCGGCGGCGCCGGCGAGGAGGAAACGGCCGCCAACACCGCCGCGAACGTCACCGCGAACGCGAGTTACGCGGCGGCGTTGGCGAGCGAACGCGCCGTCGAACCCGATCGTTCGCCCCCGCGTCCACCCGCGGGAGGACGCAGGCGCGCGGTCACCTTCGCGGACTCGCCCCCGTGCGACGGATCCGACCTCGATCCCGGAGCCGGCGGGTTTAGCGCCGCGGCGACGGACCGGGGGGCGTCGAGGGACCCGCGGGACGATCCGAACCGGGAGCGAAACGCCGGGGACGAGGATAACCTCGATGGAGAAGGGTCCGGCGGCGGCGATGACGAACCCCCTCCGCCCCCAGGGGCGAACGGCGGCGATGCGGGGGGGTCGGGGGGCGACGGGCGGGAGTGGAAAATTCGCCTCCGAGCGCTGCGCGTCTATCTCAGCGCGGCGGCGGCCGCATCTCCCGGCCCACCGCATCCGACCGAGCCCTCGCCCCCACCGCCGCACACCATAACTCTGCCGAACGGCGGCGACACGACCGCGGCGGAGCTTCGGGGCATCGCCGAGTCGGCCCTCGCCTTCTTCAACTCCTCCCTCGGGATCCACTCGCTGAGCGCAGGGGCCCCGCCTCGTCGTCTCACCGGCGACGACGACGATTCGACGTTACGCAGTCTGGGGGTGAACGACCGCGACGTGGTGACGGGCACGCTTTTCATGACATCGGAGCCGGCGGCCGCGTCGCCCCCCGGGGCTGCGGGAGGCGTGAAACCGAACAGAAAGCGCGCGACTGGAAACGTGCTCGGCGGATCTCCCTCCGCCGCCGGAATCGGCGGCGTCACTCCTCGCGGGACCGAAGTCCTCGACGAACCGAGCCCGACCGCCGCGAAACGCACGAGAAAGGTCGGAACGTTCAAGGGGAAGAAGAACAGGCTCGGCTCGAGCGACGATCGCGTCGCGGTCGGCGTCGGGGGCGGACCGGGCGGCGTCGTCGGGGGCTCGGTCGGCGGGGACGTTCCGGCGTCGGCGGCGGTCGCCGAGAGGACG
>MDTE01107174.1_pt1 | contig 16437 bp, 16 predicted proteins | sample 811231 | NCBI WGS metagenome assembly MDTE01 (sample SAMN05326651, study PRJNA326480) | marine metagenome | isolation source: seawater | place: Indian Ocean: Red Sea | collected 2010
CCACCCCAGGTTACCGGTTTCTCGCCGTCCCTGATCTTCCAACGCGAAGGGCATAATGGCGCGACCATGCCGAGCGAATGGCATGTCCTTCTGAACCAGGTCGTGACCGAGCCCACCAAGGTCGGCCTCGTCTCCGCGAACCCAGCCGCCGTATACGTTCCACCCTCCGTTGAGGTCGCCCCTGGTAGCGACCGCGTAGAAGTCCCTGTCTCAGCATACCGAGTGGGCGACGAGAAGGTGCTCGTAACGGCCACCCTTGGAGAGAGCGCGGTTACGGGTACGGTGGCCGTTCTCGCCATGGAGAGCCCTGCCGAGTTGGCCGTCCTCAGTCCGTCGACGGTACAGTTGATGGCAGGCTCGAGCGCCGAGCTTTACGTCAGCCTGGATCGCCCTGCTCCGAAGTTTGGTGCATTTGTGCATTTTGAGACGACGACCAACGCGGCCGGCGAATCCTTCGGTTTGTTCGACCCCGTGAAGCTGTATATCCCCTATAATGCGATGGAGGGCTCGGTGAGCTTTATAGCGGGTGAGTTCTCGGGGACAAGCCCCATACACGCCACGCTCGGAGATGACCCGGGCTTGCATATTGTCGCCTCTATCCTCGACCCGAACACCACCCCCCTCGACATTTCGGGCTGGACGTTGGAGCAAGAGGAAAAGACCAAGACCTTCGTATTCCCCGAAGGTACTACACTGTTACCAGACACCTACGTCGTCGTAGGACGAAAGGCCGATGAAGTTGCGTTCACAGAGGCATGGCTTGGCCCAAATGGCGTCTTCTCGGAAGGCGTTCAGTATTTCAACGCCGGAGACGGGTTCCTGGTAATTAATAGTAGCGCAAAGGGCATTCTTTTGAAGGATGCCGATGGAAACCTTGTGGATGGCCCCACCCTCGACATTGCCTCCGGGAAGACCCATCAACGGATCGTACCCCTGGGTCCTTCCCAAGACGACGCTAGCTGGGAGAGCGAATCGGCCGGTTCACCGGGACTACAATCCCCTGCCACACCTGGAGACGGACAACCGATGCCTGCCCAGACATCGGGGATCTATATCAGCGAAGTTTCCGACGCGAGCGGTAGTGGAAACTATATCTACGAGTTTGTTGAGCTCTACTACGACGGGCCTGCTCTCTAGTTTAGCCTTGCTGTGCGTCGCCTGGTTCGAGCCCAAGTGTATTGATGAGCTCAAAATAATCTTCGGGTGTGTCGATCTCCATGCAGAACGCATCGCCGATATCGTAGACATTCATAACGTGTCCGCCACGAAGAAGTTGATCAATGGCGCGCTCGTAAAAGGCCTTTGGGTTGTTCTGTAACAGGATCTCACGGCGTAGATACCGCGCCATACCTGGAGAGAGCTTGTACACGCCAAAGGCCTCACCAACGCTCAGGTCTTCATTTACATACTTGCCGAGGCCAGTGATTTGATCGCCACCCAGGAGGACCTTGATCTCCTCTTCTCCATTGCGTTTGCGATCAAGAGCTGCGACGGATGCCCCAGGATGAGCGACCACACCGGGGATTACCGTCTCGTCATAGAAAACGTCTGCGTTCATGACGAGAACCGTCTTCTCCTCGGTGGCTCGAAGAGCGAGGGAGAGTGAGTAACCGGTATTTGTTGATCGGTAATCGGGGTTTTCTACGAATTGGTATCCGGGAAAACTCTCCCGGAATAGCTTCGCCTGAAAGCCAACGACCATCGTGACGTCTTTGATCCCCGCCTCTTCCAGGAGCCGAAGCTGACGATGAATGAGAGTTTCATCACCGATTGGGAGGTAACTCTTGGGTCTACCCCGCGTGATCTCCGCTACACGGACACCGGCTCCAGCACAGAGAACGATTGCGCGAACATTTTCAGTCATGATCCGGTTCCTTCCTTGATATCGCCGCTCGGACGAGTCAGCTGTCTGCCTCGATACACCAATGCGACGATCAATACCAGGGGTTGGCTAATTCCTATGACCAATAAGGACCATTCGGGGTGTTGAAGACAAAGGGCCAACCCTACCCATAGATAAAGATCCGGCTCGCGAAACTCGACGATCTTCAAAACCACGCGCCACCAGGTGACACGTTCCGGCCCCGGTGGAGCCGCATCGAGCTCACTCTGCCCCTTCTTCAACGAGTCCGCGACCGCCAGCCATTTCACGTATCCGACCATCACAGGTGCAAATACCCCTAGAAAGGCCAGATGCATATACCAGAGGTCGCCTGTTCGCTGTATGGAGAGCTCAGCCAACGCCGCAAACAGAATCAGAAAGCCTAGAAAATCGGTGATCTTATCAAGATAGGACCCCAGGGGTGACGATATCTTGCGGTAGCGAGCGAGCTGCCCATCCGCACAGTCGAGGGTCAGATTCAGTTGCAGCAATATAGCCGCTAGTACCCAGAGAGAGGGGTCGCCCCAAACCATAATTGCGCTGGTTGCGATGACGAGAGCAAAGGAAACCACGGTCAGAAGGTTCGGTGTAATCCAGGAGATCCCACCAAAGAGCACTAGAAAGAGATATGCGCTTGGCCGCCCGAAGCAGATACCCCAGAAATCCTGGTTGTTCGTGGCTGGGCCGATCGCGATGCCTGGGCGTAAAGCCTCAGCTCGGCGTTTCATATTGTCGTTGCTGTCTTGCACTCTTTACCTCACTAAGACGACGTGCGGCGGGTCAAGGCTAACGTAGGCAGGTAGGGACTACAACTTTGGTTTTTCGCGTTGCGTATTCTTTTTTGCGAGGCGGACCACAATCGTCCCTGCGATACGGTCATGAACGAGCTGCCGGTCTTTATTCGAGACGCCCAGAACAATAAGAAAGCCCACGACGATATGACCAAGAAAGCCTATCCCCAATGGTAGGAACCAGAGGTAATAGCTCAAGTACCGCATCACGGACTGGGCACTCGTGGGAAAGGCTAACCGCTTTTTACAGAGGACCTTGAGTCGTAGGATCTTTTTCCCCGGTGTTGCCCCTACGAGACTCCAGCAAAAGATCACAGCGATCGCTGGTAGCACATTCCAGATAACAAATGGGCCGGGGCCGACGACTCGGTTGCCCTGGAGCAACTCTTCGAGAACCTGGGAACCGTACACCATGCGCACCATCAGCTCTGTGGCCAATGTGAAAAGAATCAAATCAATCATGAAGGCCGAGCTTCTCTGAAGAAGTGTGGCATATGGCGGAGAAGCGTTCGACATCATAATCAACCTGTCATGGCCTGGTATAGGAAAGGCAGGGATGCATCGAGGCGGTAATCGATGCTGCTGTGGTTATCGTCGAACTCTTCGTATTGGTGGGGGATCCCGTATGCTTTCAGCTTCTCAATAAAGAGGCGGGTGCCGTAGTGGATGTTGTATTGGTCACGCACCCCTACGTCTATGAATACGCCATCCAACTTCTTGAGGTTTTCCTGCGCTACGGGGTCCTCAATAATATGGACGGGATCATGGGCCAGCCAGCGGCTCCAGGCTTCGGGATCTAGCGCGCAGGTGTGAAGATCGACCGGTAGGCGGATTCCAAAGGGTTGGTCCGGATCCGGATCATAGGTCGCAGCCATCGCCAGAATCATCAGAGCAGCGAAATCACTGCCTGGCACCTTCTTTCGTTTCGCCAGCGCTCCTAGGAATTGTTCAATATTGCGATCATAGCGGGCAAGTGTATTTACGGTCGCCGGAAAATCTGGCCGATACACAAGGTCGAAATTCATATCACCGGAATGACACGCGATGGCGTTCCAGAACTCTCCATGTTTAAGACCATGAATAACGGCACCGTACCCTCCGCTGGATTTGCCGAGGACTGCCCGGCACTGGGGGCGAACCCGGTATCGGCTTTCGACCGCGGGAACGAGCTCTTCTAAGACATAATCTTCGTAGAGTCCCATTGCGGCTGAATTGATATACTGGTTCCCGCCAAGGCTTGTAAAACAGTCAGGAAAGACGCCAATCACGGGGCCCATACGCCCCTCACGACATAGGCGGTCCATTCGCTGGGGGACGCTCTCTCCAAAACTCTGCCATGCAAGACGCTTAAGCCCCGAACCGGTAAAGCCCGCGAGGTCTACCATCAACGGGTAATCCTCGTTCGATTGGTCGTACCCTTCGGGCAGATATACCGCGACCGCTCGTTCGGAGGGGTCTCCTACGAGATTGTTGCGGAGCGCGGCCGAAGAGAGCACGAACGTCTCGACTCGACCATGCGGTAGTTCAAAATTGTGTACTGGCATGCGATTTACCTAATGAACGCTTTGGCGTGCATCTCGCGCCTATCATGTCCGCCCGTATTGGTCACGCCCCACGAGCCACCGGAGTGTTCACCCGCCCCAGTTGCTTTTCGCTTCCAGGGACGGTCGCGGCGGAAGATTGATGAATTCGTCGGGGAAATAATCAACCACATAGCCCAGGATGGAACGGATCGAGATGATGCCGCTCGGCTGACCATATTCATCCACGACCGGGAGATGGCGGAAGTTCCCCTTCTCCATAGTGTATAGTGCTGCCGCTACGGAATGTGTCTCTGCGATGGTTACCGGATCCTTCGTCATGAAATCTCGGACCGACTGATCGCGCCAGTCCCCGGACAATCCTGAGAGGCGAAGTAAGACATCACGCTCGGTAAAGATTCCTGCCATTTTGCCCGCCGTATCCAATACAACGGTTGCCCCCTGGTGGTTCAGGTCCATGCCATTCAACACCGAGGCTAGTGACATATTCTCGGACGTAAAGACTGCGTCTCTCCGGCAGATTTCGGACACCTGTGTTGTGTTAAGGATCTCTAAAAGGTTCACAATTCACCTCTTCCAGGACGTCGCTAGAAGCCAAGCCAGCTCAGCCGCCCCCAATGTCTTGCCATTCGTTGCCTATTGCCTGCTGCCCTTTACTGTTGCCACCCAGAAGCTCCGAGAGGTGTTCCGTCACATCACGTGCCGTTATAAGCCCCACGAGCGCAGCGTCGTTATCGACAATGGGTATATTCCGATACCCACCAATGACCATCATGTTGATCGCGTAGGAGACACAGTCCTTTGGCCCTAAGGTCTCGGGATTCCTCGTCATCAGGTTGCGGACCGCAATCTCTGCCAGGTTATCGTTATGCGTGGCCATATACCGCAGAAGATCACGCTCCGTAAAAATCCCCACGACCATCGATTCATTTGCCACAACCACGCACCCGACATGACGATCACGCATAATCGCCAAGGCACTGGCCACCATCGTTTCTGGGTCACATATGGGCAAATTCTCACTGAGCATCAGTGACGAAACGGTTTGTTTTATCTGTTCCACCCGCTGCCTCCTTCATGGGCCATAACGGAATCTATCAGCCTGGTTTTACCAAAAACCGACGCCGACCCCCAAACCGATTGTCCGGATCTGGAGGGCTGCTGTCAATGCAGAAAACCCATAGAAGCAATGCGAAAGTTAAAGGATCTGTCGCAATAAGGCCTTTGCCTGGTTTCCGTACGATCCACCGAATAAATTCACATGCACGAGAACGGGATATAGCTGGTACAAAGGCACGCGCAATTCCCAACCCGGTGATAAGGGGAATGCCTCGTGATAGCTTTGAAACACGGTCTCGCTAAATCCGCCGAATAGACGCATCATCGCGAGATCGACCTCTCGATGTCCCCCGTAGACCGCTGGATCAATGAGTACCGGTCTGCCGTCTCGATCCGACATATAGTTTCCTGCCCACAGATCTCCATGCAATCGTGCGGGCGGCTCTTTCGGCCCGATACGTTCTGAAAGCACTTTTTGGAGGGCATCAAAGGCCTCCACAAACCCGCGTTCCACCCGTCCCGTCTGATGGGCCAGTCGGACCTGCGGCCAGATACGGCGTTCCCAATAAAACCGTGCCCAGTCCGTATCCTCTGTGTTGTCTTGGTCGAGGCGGCCGATAAAGTTGTTTGTAGCCAATCCGAATTGGGCCGGCGCCGAGCGGTGCAAGGCCGCAAGTTGTTGCCCCAGGACTTCGTCGAAATCGAAGCCTCGCCGACCTCCTTCTACGAAGGACAGACATAGATATCCTCCATGGCCACCCTCCCCGTTCCATACGGAGAGGACCTTCGGTGTTCGTATGGCCTGGGCCTGGTCCAACCAGATCAGCCCAGCCTTCTCCGCCGGAAACATGCCGTCGGGGCCTTTCGCGTGCGTTTTCAAGAAGACCCGCCGCCCATCACTCAAATCGAGAAGCCAGGCCTCGTTGATATCACCACCCGCGATACGCTTTCTCTGGGTAATATGGGTCCCCAGGTCTGCCTCTACTCTGCCCCAATCGGTCATCTATATTCCATGTTCGCGGCGAATATGGGCGAGGAGCTGTTCACAGGCTTTTGTGCATAGGTCCAGGACATCTTCGAATCCCGTGGGGCCGCCGTAGTATGGATCGGGCACACGCGAACCCGGGGGGGAGTCCGGATCAAAATCCCGTAACAACTTCACCTTCGCTCGCTCCCCGTTATTGGGAGCCAAGCTGGAGAGTGCCTTCAGGTTGTCCATGTCCATCGCAAGAATATATTCGAATTCAGGGAAATGCTTTTGCCGAAATTGACTCGCTCGGCTCGTCAACTCGATACCACGCCTCTCCGCTGCCTCTCGGGAACGAGAGTCAGCCTTCTCCCCTACGTGCCAGGCACTTGTACCGGCGCTCGAGATCTCGATCTCGTCCGATAAGCCGGCTCGGTTTACGAGATCTGTCATCACACCCTCCGCCGTCGGTGAGCGACATATATTTCCAAGGCAAACAAAACAAATTCGAATCGTCATAGTAGTCTCCTGTCGCCGAGGGGATTCCCAAGCTAAGTACAGATGCCCGTGGAATCGTCAAATGGAATCCCGGCACACGATGCGGCGGGAACCATCAAGAACCACGGCGTTGCCTCTGAAATTGCTTGGATTATGGGCTGTCATATGCCATAAGCGACAGTCTTCCGACGGTTTGACTGGAAAAAGGACCGCTAGAGTCCTATATTCTTGGTATTGGCCCTTCGCCCTTGGGAACGGATGCATTTTGAGTAGAGACACCATAAAACAAGATCCCATCGTGGATGACGTCTTAGACGCGACGTATAAGTACGGCTTTGTCACTGACGTCGATGCCGAATCGGCGCCTCCCGGATTGAACGAGGATATCGTTCGCTTTATATCGGCAAAAAAGAACGAGCCCGAATTTCTGTTGGAGTGGCGACTCAAAGCGTTCGAGAAATGGAAGAAGATGACGGCCCCGCAATGGGCAAAGGTCTCCTACCCTGAGATTGATTACCAGGAGATCTGTTATTACTCGGCACCCAAGAGTATGGAAGACCGCCCCCAGAGCCTCGACGAGGTGGATCCAAAACTACTGGAAACCTATGAGAAGCTCGGCATACCCCTGGCGGAGAGAGCCGCTCTGGCTGGCGTAGCGGTAGATGCTGTCTTTGACAGTGTCTCTGTGGCTACCACTTTCAAGGACCAGCTGAAGGATGTGGGCGTTATTTTCTGTTCTATCTCGGAGGCCGTGCGGGAACATCCCGAGTTAGTGAAAAAGTATCTCGGATCCGTAGTGCCGGCGACAGATAATTTCTTCACAGCGTTGAACTCTGCGGTGTTCAGTGACGGCTCCTTCGTATACATCCCCAAAGGGGTTCGTTGCCCGATGGAGCTTTCCACCTATTTCCGAATCAACGCGGCAAATACGGGCCAGTTCGAACGCACCCTGATCGTGGCGGATGAAGGCTCCTACGTGAGCTACCTCGAAGGCTGTACGGCTCCCATGCGTGATGAAAACCAGTTGCACGCAGCGGTTGTAGAGTTGGTGGCGCTTGGTGATGCGGAGATCAAATACTCCACGGTACAGAACTGGTATCCGGGAGATGAGAATGGTGTCGGTGGTATCTACAACTTCGTAACCAAGCGAGGTGCCTGCCGTGGAGATAACTCCAAAATCTCCTGGACACAGGTTGAGACAGGTTCTGCGATCACCTGGAAATACCCAAGTGTTATCCTCCAGGGTGACAACTCCATCGGCGAATTCTACTCCGTGGCTGTAACCGCCAACTACCAACAAGCCGATACCGGAACCAAAATGGTTCATATTGGTAAGAACACCAAGAGCACGATCATCTCCAAAGGAATAGCCGCAGGCCATGGCGACCAGAGTTATCGAGGGCTTGTGCGGGTACAGAAGGGAGCTGAGGGCGCTCGAAATTATACACAATGCGATTCCCTGCTACTGGGAGACCGGTGTGGTGCGCACACCTTCCCCTATATTGAAGTTATGAATTCCACCGCACAGGTGGAGCACGAGGCTTCAACCTCCAAGGTTAGCGAGGATCAGCTCTTCTACTGCCGCCAACGCGGTATCTCAGAGGAAGACGCAATTTCCATGATTGTGAATGGATTCTGCAAAGAAGTCTTCCGAGAGCTTCCGATGGAGTTCGCTGTAGAGGCACAGAAATTATTGAGCGTAAGCCTGGAAGGCGCCGTAGGCTGACCAGATTCCGAATGAGGAAAGCAAGATGTTGGAAATTTCTAATCTTCATGCACAGATCGATGACACCCAGATATTAAAAGGGCTCGATCTTTCGATTAAGCCTGGTGAGATCCACGCGATCATGGGCCCAAACGGTTCGGGCAAAAGCACCTTAGCGAAGGTCCTGGCCGGCGATGAGGCGTATGAAGTCACGGATGGATCGGTCACCTATGAAGGGAAGGACCTTCTCGACATGGCACCAGAAGAGCGCGCTTGTGAGGGACTTTTCCTGGCGTTTCAATATCCTGTGGAGATCCCGGGCGTAAACAACACCTATTTCTTAAAGGCTGCCCTAAACGCCATTCGAGCGCATCACGATGAAGAAGAACTCGACGCCTACGAATTCCTCGCTCTCGTAAAAGAAAAGATGGCGCTCCTGGAGATGGACAAGAGCTTTAAGAGTCGTCCCGTAAATGTGGGCTTCTCCGGCGGTGAGAAGAAACGAAACGAGATCCTGCAGCTGACGGTCCTAAACCCCAAGATGGCCGTCCTGGACGAGACCGATTCCGGCCTCGATGTGGACGCCCTTCGTACGGTGGCCAAGGGCGTCAATTCCCTGCGCGATGAAAACCATTCGTTCCTGGTAATCACCCACTACCAACGCCTTTTGGACTACATTGTGCCAGATTTCGTTCATATTATGGTGGATGGGAAGATTGCGCGTACGGGTGATAAGTCCCTCGCTCTTGAAGTGGAAGACAAGGGCTACACAACGACGCAACCCTCTGCGGCCCCCTGATTCGATCAGGCATGATACAAAGGACTGGCATGCAGCACTATCAGGACCAGCATACGGCGCATCTGCGCGAGAGGGCTTCACGGGATGATTCCTGGCTGATGGCCTTGCGTCAGGATGCCATGAACCAGTTTCTCGACACCGGGTTTCCAAGCTCGCGCCAAGAAAACTGGAAATATACCGACATGTCTCACCTGGATGGAGGGCCTTACGAGCTGGGTCAGCCTTCAGGCGGCACGGGCGAGATCGACGCATTGCTTACGCAAGGTCCGAGCATCGAGCCTCACCTCCTATTCGTAGACGGCCTGCTTCACCGGCGGAGCCTTCCGGAAGAGGTACAGTCCACCAAGGCAGTCATCGACAGCCTGGACGCCGTTTATCACGGACGCCGCGAAGAGATCCAAGGTTTACTGGCCTCCTCCCCAGACACCGGGAAGCAGCCATTCGTCTCCTTGAACACGGCGTTTTTATCCGATGGTGCGTACATTCGTATTCCACGAGGAACCCATCTGGAAAAACCGATTCATCTGGTGTTCATCTCCGGGACCACGGACGCCCCTACGGCCTCCCACCCCAGAAATCTTCTAGTCTTTGAAGATGGAAGCTCTGGAACGGTGGTAGAGCATTTTATAGGGCCCGATGAGAGCGCCTATTTCACGAACACTCGTACCGAGATTCATGCCGGGGCGGGAGCCAATGTCACCCACTACGTGGTGGAGCGACAGGGGAATATGGGTGTACATGTTGGATCCGTGGATGTCCGCCAGGATCGTGATAGCAACGTGCATTCCCATACCTTCTGGCTCGGTGGAGAGCTCGTTCGCAACGACCTCAACGTACGATTCCTGGCCGAACATGGGTTTTGCCGTATGGAGGGGCTGTACCTCCTCGCAGACAAACAACATGTCGACAATCATACGCGCGTGGATCACGACAAGCCCCACTGTACCAGCGTGGAGCTCTATAAAGGCATCCTTAGTGATCGATCCCGAGGCGTCTTCAACGGTAAGGTTGTCGTAGCGAAAGATGCCCAGAAGAGTGACGCGCAACAGACCAACCATAATATTGTGCTGTCCCGTAACGCACGCATAGATACGAAGCCGGAGTTAGAGATCTACGCGGACGATGTGAAGTGTAGCCATGGTAGCACCGTCGGCCAGTTAGATGCCGATGCGCTCTTCTTCTTACGTGCGCGGGGTATTCCGGAAACACAAGCCAAACATATGCTCACAGCTGCATTCACCACGGATCTCGTGGAAGCCGTCAAGGACGAGGACTTGCGTGAGTATATTTCTGAACTGGTACGGATTCGGGTTGAAAAGCTCGAGCAGGGAACGACATAGGACTCAACATGTTATTACATCCGCCAACAGAAGATCTGGGCTCACCACAGCAGGCAATATTTGATGCGATCATCAAGTCTTTGCAGGAATGTTATGATCCCGAGATCCCCGTGGACATCTACGAACTTGGGCTGATCTACAGTGTGGATGTCGGTGAAGATTGCGAGGTTGCCATCAAGATGACGTTAACCTCTCCGAACTGCCCTGCAGCACAATCCCTACCTGCCGAGGTGCAGATGCGTGCGGGTGACGTTGAAAAAGTCTCTTCGGTGAGTGTGGATGTAGTCTGGGACCCCATGTGGACCCCAGACCTTATGTCCGACGCTGCCAAACTAGAACTGAACATCGATTAGAACACCGGAAGGAAGAATATGGGCAATCATCAGACCGATTTTCAGGGTGATATACTCGAGGCCATTCGCACCAGCATTACCGATGCGATCCCCGGAGCGAAAGTTGAGGCCACCGGTGGCGGTGGGCATTTCTCTATTGAGGTCATCTCCGAGGCCTTTGAGGGCAAACGGCTCCTCGACAAGCAACGTATGGTCTATATGGCAATCGCCCATTTGATGGCTGGCGACATGGCGCCCGTACACGCGGTAGACAGCCTGAAAACCATTACGCCCTGATCAGCTGGGAAACGGTACGAATTCCCCGGCCCCATACGTGTTGAGATAGGAACGGGCGATTCCAGGGCATTGTTTTATGGCTGCACAATCGACGCAGCTCTCCGGGTAGGCTGAGAACTCGGCTTCGATAAATTGTATCGGATAGAGGTCGTTCCCAGATACATCATCAAGGTAATGGGTTTCACCAAAGCCCGACCGGCTGATGTTCTTATGTTTGGCATCACCCAGTATGCAGTTGGGGAAGCCCTCAAAGACGAGGGTTATCCCGAGCTCCTCTGCACGCGCTTGAGCCTCTACGATCTCGGATTGCACCTCATGGAACCGAAATTGGATGCCGTCCCATTGGCCACCCTTCCCGGCCGTTGATGGGAACACGACCTTTACCTGGTATTTTGTGCCGAAATTTGTTGCGCAATACCCGAGATACTCGAGAAGCGTACCCTGGTTCTGGCGGGTCATGACATAGTTCAACATCAGCCAGACATCACGCTCCAACAGGTTTTTGATCCCTTCGATTGTCTCGTAATGGCCACGACTGTTCGTGCCCGAAATAACCATACTCGCATCTTCTATATGGCTATGAAACGAAACAATCGCTCGACCTAGCCCTTCAAAGACTGCCTGATCTGCAAAGTCTGTATCAGAGAAGCTTCGGCCATGGGTGTTGATATCCCACCGAATTCCATGTTGGTTGAGGGCTGCCACTACACCCCAGAAATCTGGATGAATCGTCGGCTCTCCACCGGTGAGCACGACCTGGCGCACACCCTGACTCTGGAGGTATCCCACACGACGCATCACTTCTTTCATGGGTTGAAAGAAGGCCTCCATACTGCCGGTGTTACTACACATGGGACAGTCGTTATTACACTGCTCTCCCAACCGAAAGAGCGCAATGCTCCGAGCTGTAACAGGCAGGTGCGCGGGTTTCCGTTTACGAAGCAGCCGAACGGGTTTCGGCGCCGCTGGTGCGTCGTGTCCACTCATCGTTTGATCATACCAGGAAAACCCTGGGCCCCGAAGGGCTCTTACCGAATGGACTTGATCTGGCACCCTACGCGGGTCACACATGCAGAGAGAGTGTCACATGCACCTCGTGCGCAGGCGGCGTAGCCATCGACGACCTCTTTTCGGACCAGCGAGATATGGCTCGAGCACCAGCTCGCAAAGGAATCGACCGAGGAAAGCCCACATGTGGTGGCTTTGCCTACGAGCGCACCGCAGACATTCTTATGCACTTCAGGCATCGCCTTTTGTGTTGCGCGGAAGCAATGCCCGAGCAGTCCACCAGAACCACCTTTCTCCAGGGAAGCGCAGCTCGTGGATTCCATGCAGCTGACATGCTGACTCAGGGCCTTATCATTAAGCAGTAGGGCCTCCAGTGCGAGACGATCCTCACAGGCGGGAGCGTCTTTGCATGTACGGGCTTTTTTGCAAAGTGCCTCTGCATCCATCGCGACGCTACTCGGCTTGTACTGGCAACGATCCAACTTATATTTGGCACCAAATCGACCGGCCGGACCGCCGCCATCGGGGCTCGATGTCTGTTTCGTCAGATGTGCATCGGGACCAACACCGGGTTGGTTCTGGTATTCTATACGTGTGGTGTCCCCATTCGGCCCTCCGTCATAGAGCGTCCGCTCCCAGGGAACATCTTTGGTTTCTTCTTCATCCGCGTCAGGAGTAGCCTTGGATTCCGCCACATCCTTCTCCGGCTTGGTACCAGAAACATCCTTCGGGCCCGGTGCAGCAGCACCACCTGAATTGCCTGTGTTACTCGAAGTGACCGGTTTCTGTTTCTTACAATTCAGCAAAGAAACGACCATCAATAATGCGATTGTGACTACCAGTAGGCGATTACGACCCATAAGGACCCTCTAAACTGCGGAATGGATGGTTTGCTGGGCTTTCAACCCAGCCGGTTGGATTGCGTTATCATGCTTTGAAGCGTGGGGCTTGTCAAAGGATGTATCCTTGAAAATCAGGGATCCGGTAACGGGCGGAAGACACCAGCCGTAAGGCGAGCATCCAGCACTTCGGATTCACCACGCACCCAGCGAGCCCTCTCGGGAAAGCCTCTGCTTTCCTCTTGCGCTGCCACCCTCTCCAAAGACGCCAACGCGAGACGCATCGCGTCTGGCTCGGTAAGGATGCTCTCATTGTTTCTATTGTACATGGGGAGCATATACCGAACGAGCGCACCATCTCGCCATGCCAACTCCGCCAACTGCTCGATCTCCGACACATTACTCTTCAATATAACCATGCTGTACACAAGGCTGCCCCGAAACAATCCCTCGGCTCGCCGTGCAAGCAGGGAATCAAGGTTGGTTCGTACTCTCTCGTACGCCAATCCCCGGTTTACGGTGGCATAGGTCTCGTCGGTGGCTGCGTTAAGACTGATCGTTAAATTCGAGAACGGCACATGCCCCAAACGCTCCTGCTCTCCAGGCGTCAGATACGAGCCATTGGTTGTCAGGGATACGCGTAGTTGGGGGTATCGGTTGAAATCAACCGTGGCGAGGAAGTCTCGAAAGGGCATAGAGGCCAAAGGCTCGCCCCCGGCGGCTTCGATCAGGTGCAAGGTGCCCAGGTAGTCTTCGAGCTGCTCATAAAACTGCACGCCGTATTGGTCGTCGAGGGTGCCGATTTCACCCCATTCACACATCAGGCAGTCATAGTTGCAATAGGTTGTGGGCGTTAGACACAACTCCATGGGGCGTGCCTTTAGAAGGTCGCCGCCATCAAGCAACTCTTCGACCAGGAGGATCTGGTTTTCTACGAACGCGTGGGGACCGCCCCGCAACATAAGACGCTCGGCCCTTTGCATAGCCCCTTGGAGGTGCGGGCATGTGCTGCGGCAGGTCTTGGGCTCATTACTGCTCGCCAACGCCCGTCGGAACGCGCGCATCGCGTTGCTATTCCACATGCCGGCGATATCTGAGGGGTCCGTAAACGGTGCTGGGGCCGATTGGAAATCACTGCAACATGGCCCAAAGGTTCGCTGCGTCGACATCTCGAGTCGCGTCCACGGTAACGTACATAGTGTGGTGGGCAGCTCGCTCGCCGCGAGCACATCTCCCAGGGCCAACCCGTCATTGGGCTTATCGAGAAGGCGTCTTCGGATCAGATCTCGCCAATTGCCCTCACCCTCCGGGCTCTGGGAGACCCCTGCTTCGGCTTGCATTACGGTCGCGATGTCGCTTTGCGACAGGAGCAACGCCAATGCTTTCCCTGGGGCTACAATCTCTTCAAATACCAGGTCCGTTTTCGCATAGGAGAGTTCGAACTGACCCGCCTCGAAGGGACTTCGCTTTTCGGCCTTGTCCTTTTGCGGCACCACGAAGAACCGGGTTTTGCCCGGTCCGCCGCGGACTGTGATTTCAAGTCGCTCGGTGGTACCTGCGATGCTCTCGATTTCCCATCCGTCTCCCAAGTCTGCGCCACACTCGAGTGGCCCCGCCTTCGCGAAGACTCTATGCGCTTTGGAGTTTGTATCTGGGTCCGGCGTGTTCATGAACGGATAGTAACCTCTTTACCAGTGTACCCTCTAGAGTTTGTGGGTTCTAGGTATATTGCTGATCGTCGCTCTCAACGACTGTTCTTAAGTCGCGGTACCTGACAATGCTCTTCGGAGCGAAGCGCCCCCCGCCAGTTCTCGTTTGGTTTCGTCCCCATATCGAACACACAGCGCACGCCCCACGACCCCGGCATAGTGTCAGGGGCCCCCTCTGCCGTCCGAGTCTCAAGGTAGATCGGGAAATTCAGATAACTTCCGCCCCTTACAAAATGGCGACAATCTTCGCGATCTGGCTCTCTTGGGTCGCGGGTCCCATCCGGCATAAAACAATGGGCCGTCTCATCAAAGCAACCGTACACCCATTCCCATAGATTTCCTGCCGAATTGTGAAGGCCATAGGGACTGGTTGATGAAAACGCGTCTGTGGGTGCGGGACCTCTCCACCCATCCTCTGGCACACCAGATCCACCAGGCTGACATTCTGCACCGCAGAAGTTTGCTTCCGCGCCCGTCCACTCAGCTCCCCAGGGGAGCACGAATCCCTCGGGGCCACGGGCCGCGAGCTCCCACTCTGCGCTCGTGGGCAAGCGGCCTCCCCGCCAGGCGCAATACCGGACCGCATCTCGATAGGTCGGCATGATGGCTGCGGTACGCTCTAAGGGGCTACCGGCCGACGGTTCGTATTCCGGGCAGTATCCCGCATGAATACAGGACTGGCGGCTCTCTTCGCTTGCTTCATTCTGGTCAATGCAAAACGGAGAGATGTGGACCTTTGTTGCCGGGCCATCATCCAAATACCAATTGATGTTCCCCGCGTAACCCTGACGTCGCTTTACGTGTTCACGACCACGGGCGATCTGGGAGCCCGAATAGCCGTAGGGACTCTCGGTCGTCTCTGGAACGTAGCAGGTTCCCTCTGGGCATGGTCCCTGCACACACTCGCCAGCCTTTCCTGAAGGCGGAGTATCTAGAGGGGCAATTCGGACGGGGGCGGGGTCGAGCGGCTTTGGCCCGTCCCTATGATTATCCCCATCATCCCCCACCTTGGGGCCTGCCAGTCGTTTTCGGATGAGCGGGACAAGCGCCTCGGCCGCTAGCTTCGCATGAAGCAGTTTCCCTTTCTCCGTCCGATGACAGATATCCGTGAAGTTCTCTCGCCCGCCCTGGATGGTCTTCGCTACGTCCAGGAGCAGCGTCTCTGACTCCGTAGCAAAACGGCGCATCGCTTTATTGTATCCATCCACCATATCTCGATACGCGGTGAAGCTTGGCAACATCGGCCATAGATAGCGTACAACAGCATCAAAGTAGACTTGATCGCCACCTTCTACTGTGGGGACCGCCAGTGTAGACAGGACAAGTTGGACCCCTTGCTCCCAGGTCGTTCTCTGGAGCTCCCATAGGGGGGCCAAAACCCGACCCACGAAAAAGTTGTCGCGCCACTGGCGCTGCGGTGCGGGCAATTGGTCAATCCACCGTTTACGAGGAGAGATGATGTCCAACAATCCTTTTCTGGGACTGGGCACGGAAAAGATCGTGTTGGGGTTTCGCCCGAGGGCATCAGCCAACACAGCAAGTGCCCGCATATGTTCAAATACGAGATCGTTCCTACCCTGGTAATACACGACGATATGGGGACGAATCGTCGGCCAGAGCTTTTCGTAAAGATATCGTGTTGTATGCACGTTGCTCGCCGACACACCGAG
>MDTE01030207.1_pt1 | contig 16432 bp, 15 predicted proteins | sample 811231 | NCBI WGS metagenome assembly MDTE01 (sample SAMN05326651, study PRJNA326480) | marine metagenome | isolation source: seawater | place: Indian Ocean: Red Sea | collected 2010
AACTCTGTTGTAGCAATTCATGATGGCGCACGACCATTTGCTTCTAAATATATGATAGATAAATTAATGAGTGTTGCAAGTGATGGTGTTGGAGCTATTCCTGTATTAAAAATAACTGATTCTATCAGAGAAAAAAATAAGTTTGCAACCGTAAGTGTTGATAGAAAAAATTATTTTGCTGTACAAACACCTCAATGTTTCATTTTAAAAAATATTCAAGATGCATATAAGAAAATGTCATGCTTAACCATGACAGATGACGCATCAGTTTTTGAAAAGTATGGAGGGAAAATAAAACTAATTGACGGAGAAGAAAATAACATCAAGATTACAACTCAAAAAGATTTTAAATTTCTTGAGTGGTTATATAATGACCTCTAAATTTAAAGAGTTAAAATCTTTAATCAAATTAACTCCAGGTTTTTTTCCAATATCAAATGTCCCTAATTTAGAAAAACCGAGTGCTTCGGCACCATTTTTTGAAGCTATTCTTAAAAGTTCATCAGTACTAAAGTGTGAATTTTTTTTTATAATTAATAACTCTTCTAGTATAGACAAGCTGTTGTTTGATGCTAAACTATCTGTACCGACACAAAGCTTATCTACATTAAATATTGAATAATTAGGAAGCTGATTTTCAATGTATAAATTTGCTTTTGGACATGTACAATAATAACAATTCTCAAATTCGATATAATCAGAATATGTGTTATGCACGAGTATCCAGTTTTTTTCTTTAATTTTTTTTAAAATGTCATATTCTGTATTTCTTTTTTTCCAAATTTTTTGGTCTGCTCCAATGCTGACTAACCAATCTAATAGCTGTCCTTGTTTTTTTTCAAATAGCTCTTTCTCATACATAGACTCGTTAATGTGTATTGACGAAACATCTGATGATGTCAATTCATTTAAAATTTTTTTCATTAAACTCGGAGGGACTGTAAATGGTGAATGTGGAACTATTGCTGCTCTTTGATTTTTTTGTGTAAAAGCCTTCTTTATTTCTAGAGCATTATTAAATGTTGACAAAACTTTTGAATCGTCTACTTGAAAAGTTTCAATAAAATTATAATATGTTAGGTTGTTATTTAACTTTTGGGAAAGTGTATTTTTAGTATTACAAATATCTCCTACCCCAACAATTCCATTTTTAAGCATTTGAGATTCAGCTTTATCAATACATGACAGAATCTCTTTTTGGGAAAAAAGATCTCTATTTTTTTTAATACTTTTAAGAAAGCCAATAAGTCCTGTGTGTTGTTTAATTACTTGATGAAGATAACTCAATTCTAAATGACAATGTGCGTTAACAAATCCCGGACATAAAATACCTTTAAAAAACTCAAGTTTATTTTTATCAACTAATCTTCTATCCGAATATATGTTTACTATAGTACCAGATTTAGTGATTTGAAGTACTCCTTTTTCAATTGGTTTTTGATTTAATGGGTATAAAAAATCAGCAGTTAAATATCGCATAGTCAAAAGTAATATATCTTTGTGTTATATTATGGCAATAAAAAAAGATATTAAAAACATTGATTTTGAAGAAATTTTAAAATTCTGTAATCAGAATTTTATTCCTAAGTATAGAGCATCTCAAATTTGGGAATGGCTATGGAGAAAAGGATCTTTGGATTTTCATCAGATGACATCTTTGCCAATAAAAATTAGAAATCTTCTTGCAAATTACTTCTGTATAAATAATTGCATCATTCATAAATTTGAAAAGAGTCTAGACGGAACAATAAAATATAGTTTTAAATTACACGATGACTTGTTAGTTGAAGGAGTTTTAATACCAACAAAAAAAAGAATTACAGCATGTATTTCCTCTCAAGTTGGATGTAGTTTAACTTGTGATTTTTGTGCAACCGGAACTTTAAAACTTAAACGAAATTTAACTCATGGCGAGATTTATGATCAAGTTTTTTTACTTAATAATGAATCCATCAGATTACACGGAAAACCTCTTTCGAACATAGTATACATGGGTATGGGAGAACCTTTGCTTAATTATAATTCATTATTAAAAAGTATTCAATTAATTTCTTCTGATTCTGGATTAGCAATGTCTCCTAAGAGAATTACTGTTTCAACCTCTGGTATTTCAAAAATGATTAAAAAACTTGCGGATGATAATGTTAAATTTAATTTGGCAATTTCTTTACACTCAGCTAATGATATTAAACGAAGTAAATTAATGCCAATTAATATCAGAATTAATCTAGAAAATCTTAAAGAGTCGATTATCTACTTTCAAAATAAGACAGGGACAAGAATTACTTACGAATACATTCTGTTTAAAAATATAAATGATTCTGCTGAAGATGCAAAAGAGCTTATTGAATTTATTAAAGGAACATTCGTTAAAATAAATTTAATTGAATATAACACTGTTGATGGATTAAGTTATGAAAAATCTTCAAATTCTCAAACCAATAGATTTATATCATTACTGGAAAATGAGAAGATAATTGTAAACCTTAGGAAAAGTAAGGGCAAGGACATTGCCGCTGCTTGTGGTCAGTTAGTAAATAAATTACAGTAAAAATTTGAAGAATTATTTTTTAACTTCACCTTAATTTCTTTGTATCTTCGCATTAATTCTTTAGATTTTGTCTGATATAAATAACATCCAAATTCCTATAAAGGAAGAAATGTCATTGTTTGAAAGCAAGTTTAAAACTGCGCTATCAAGCAACGTCCCTTTGCTGGACAAAATCATGTATTACATTATAAAAAGAAAAGGAAAAAGAATGAGGCCAATGTTTGTGTTTTTAGCGGCTAAAGTTTTTGGCAAATGTGATGAAAACACTTTTTTATCGGCTTCAATGATTGAGCTTCTTCATACTGCAACTCTAGTACATGATGATGTTATTGATGATGCAAATTTTAGAAGAGGGTTTTTCTCAATAAATGCACTATGGAAAAATAAAGTTGCCGTTTTAGTAGGAGATTTTTTACTTAGCAAAGGTTTATTGTTAGCAGTAAAAAATAAACAATACAAACTTTTAGAAATTGTAAGTAAAGCTGTTCAAGATATGAGTGAAGGTGAACTTTTACAAATTGAAAAGTCACGTAAACTAGACATAACTGAGAGTGTCTATTTAGATATAGTTAATCAAAAAACTGCAAGCCTAATTGCTGCTTGTTGTGCATCTGGAGCTAGTTCAGTTACTGACAACGAAAAAGATATAGAAAACATGAAGCTATTTGGCACTAAAGCTGGTATCGCTTTTCAAATTAAGGACGATTTATTTGACTATTTACAAGTTCCTTTAATTGGTAAACCGAAAGGGCTTGATATTAGAGAAGGTAAGCTCACTCTGCCTCTAATTTATAGCCTTAGTAAAGCAGATAAGAAAACCAAAAGTTATTATATTAAAATTTTAAAAAATAAAATCAAATCAGAAACAGAAGTTTCTGACATCATTAATTTTGTTAAGTCAAGTGGAGGTGTTGAATATGCCCAAAAAAAAATGAAATTGTTTCATGATGAAGCATGTAACATTTTAGATAACTTTAAAGACTGCGCAGCTAAAAAATCCTTGCATATGCTATTAGATTATGTAATTAATCGAAAAAAATGATTCCGCAATCTACAATAGATAAAATTTATGAGTCTGCTAATATTGAAGAAATTGTTGGCGACTTTGTTACTTTAAAAAAAACAGGTGCAAATTATAAAGGAAGATGTCCTTTTCATGATGAAAAAACCCCATCTTTTGTTGTGTCACCTACTAAGGGAATTTATAAGTGTTTTGGTTGTGGGAAGGGCGGAAATAGTGTTTCTTTTGTTCAAGAAATTCAAAATGTAAGTTTTCCTGATGCGCTAAGGTATATTGCCAATAAATATAATATTGAAATTATAGAAGAAAATTTAACAAAAGAACAAGAGTTAAGATTATCAAAAAAAGAAAGTCAATTTATTGCAACAAAATTTGCCGAGGAGTATTTTCAAGACATTTTATGGAATTCTGAAGAAGGAAAAAAAATAGGTTTGAGTTATTTTAAAGAAAGAAAATTTTCGCATGAAACAATCAAACAGTTCAAACTTGGCTATAGCCCCAAAAAACAAAACTCATTTCTCCAAAAAGCTATTAAATCTGGATTTGACAAGAAAGTTTTAATTGAATGTAGTTTAATTGGTGAAAATGAAAATGGAAAGACCTACGATAAATTCAGAGAACGTGCGATTTTTCCAATTCACTCTTATAACGGCAAACCAATTGGTTTTGGAGGAAGATCATTTGATAATAATGCAAAGTCTAAATATGTAAATTCTAACGAGACTTTAATATACGAAAAATCAAAAATTCTCTACGGAATTCATTTGGCAAAACATGATGCAAGTAAATCTGACTTGTGCTATATTGTAGAAGGGTATACTGATGTGGTTTCAATGCATGAAAACGGAGTAAAAAATGTTGTTTCGGCTTCAGGCACAGCCTTAAGTAATTATCAAATTAAACTTATAAAAAGATCAACAAAAAATATTGTTCTATTGTTTGATGGTGACGAGGCTGGAACAAAAGCAACAATACGTTCTATCGACGTGTGTCTTAAAGAAGAAATGAATGTTCAAATCGTTTCTTTTCCTCATGGAGATGATCCAGATTCTCTTTCTCAAAAATTATCAACTAAAGACTTTAAAGAATATCTAAATTCAAAATCAATAAACTTTGTAGATTATTTAATTAATATCTACTCATTAAACGAAGAAAATAATCCTTCCAGAGTTATTGAAATTAAAAAGAAAATAATTTTAAGCATATCGCACATACCTGATATTTTGGCTAGAGAAGAATACTGTAGATTTTATCATGAAAAATTAGGCTTAACTGAACAATCTCTACTAAGAGAGGTGACACTTGCAAGGTCACAACAGCGCAATAAAAACATACCTGATGCTAGTTCTATTAAATCTCATCCTATAGAAAGTGTTAGTGCTGCTGAATTAAAGCTTGAAAATTTGGAAAAAGAAGTTATTAGATTGTTGGTAAACTACGGAAATGAACTTATTCTAATTGATAATGAAAAGGTTAAAGTAGCGCATATTATATTACAAGAGCTTAATCATGATAATATAACTTTTTCTAATAAGAACTATCGAGACATATTATCCATCATTACAGATTTATGCTCTAATGACTTAAACATAGAAATTAAAGATCTTGTTAAAAATGCTGATGATAATATTAGAGAGTGTATAATAAATCTGGTTAGCCAGGCATATCATATAAGTGAGAATTGGAAAAATCAACACAAGATTTTAACAGGAAGGGAAAATGAAAAAATGCAAAAAACTATTGAGAAAGCTATACTTGCATTAAAAAAAGGTATTGTAAGTTTTAAAATTTATATCCTACAAAAAAAGATGAAAGATTCTGAACTATCAAAAAATGAGATTTTACAACTAAATAACTTAGTAAAACTAAAAACTAAGATATCAAAATTCCTGGGTAGAAATTTAGGTTAATGTTAATTTAGTTTTATATCAACTATATTTAATTGTAAATTAGAAACCCCACGCCATGTATTATTAGTTATGGAATAACATATGTCTACTTGTTCACAGTTTGTGATTTTTTTAAATTGATTAGCAAAACCAAAGGCTATACATTTAATATTAGATTTATTAGTTTTAATTATCAAGCTTAAATGATCTTTATTTTTTCCAATTACCTTGAGCTGAGAAATGTGTTTTATATTCTTTGAGACAAATATTGGATTCAAATTAAGTGGCCCAAAAGGACTAAATTGCTTAATTATTCTAAATAACTTAGTGTCGATTTGATTAATGTCAATTTCTAAATCAATTAAAACTTTTGGAGTAAGCTGATCATCTGTAATTTTGCTAGCTACCTCATTTTCGAAAAAATTAATAAACTTTATAATATTCTCCTTTTTAACTGTTAATCCTGCAGCATACTTATGTCCGCCGAATTTTTCACAGTATTGCGAACAATTAGAAATTGCTTCGTAAATATTAAAGCCTCTTACTGATCTAGCTGAACCTGTTAAAATACCATTCTCTTCTGAAAATACTATAGTTGGTTTGTAACTCCTTTCAATCAATCTTGAAGCGACTATTCCAACAACTCCTTTATGCCATCCTTTTTTATAAACAATATTTGTTTTCTTGGTATTATCTAGCATTTCTAAAGCTTCATTAGTAATATCTCTATCTAAATTTTTTCTTAAATTATTGTTATTTTCAATATCTACAGCTTTTTGTTTAAGTTTGCTATAGTCATTTTCAATTAGTATTTCTACAGCTTTTTTTGCATGATTTATTCTTCCAGCAGCATTTATTCGGGGTGCAATTGTAAATGAAAGATCTGACATTTCAATAGTCTTATCACTTAAAGAATCCCCTAGTAGGATCTTGATAGACAATCTTGGTTGAGTATTAATTAGCTTTAACCCATAATATGCCAAAATTCGATTTTCATTTGTTACTGGCACAATGTCTGCAGCTATACTTACAGCAACTAAATCTAAATAACCTGTTATTTCGTCAAATACAATTTTATTTTGTATGCAATACGCCTGAATTAATTTAAATCCCACTCCACATCCTGAAAGTTCATTGTATGGATAGGCACAGTCAATTTGTTTTGGGTTTAATATTGCAACTGCATTTGGAACTGTTTTGGCTGGGTTATGGTGGTCGCATATTATAAAATCAATATTTAAAGATTTTGCATATTTAACTTGCTTTATCGCTGTTATTCCACAGTCTAATGCTATTATTAAATCAAAATTATTTTCAGATGCATAGTCAATTGCTTTGATTGAAACCCCGTACCCCTCAGAATACCTACATGGGATATAATAATCTATACTTACATCGTACTTTTTAAAAAAAGAATATAACATTGCAACAGAAGTTGTCCCATCAACATCATAGTCACCATAAATTAAAATTTTTTGTTTTTGTAGTATTGCATTTGAAATCCTATCTACTGCTTTTTTCATATCCTTCATTAAAAAAGGATCGTGTAAATTAGCTAAACTTGGCCTAAAAAAATTTCTAGATTTGTTAAAAGAGTCTATTCCTCTTTGTACTAAAAGATTACTAATAATTTTACTAACGCCTAGAGATTTTGATAAACTTTCAGATTTTTTTTTGTCATAGCTTTGTACTCTCCAAAGTTTTTCTTTCATCTCATTATCTTTGTCTGTGTTAATATTGCATATTTATGAATAAGTTCAAAAATATCTTCTATCATTTGAGGGTTTAAATCCATTTTAGAAGACAACTCTTTTCTTGTTTTTAATATTTCAAACCATCTTTCAATCTGAAAAATAGTTAACTTGTTTTTATCTTTGAATTTTGCAATAATTTCAACTATTTCTTGTCTGTTATTTAAAAGATGTATCAACTTTTCATCGAGAAGGTCGATTTTGGCTCTATATCTTAATAAGTCTCTCTTAAAAACTTCGTCCCTTAATTTTGACTCCTTGACTATTAAATTTTTTAATATGGTTATCAATTTTTTTGGTAAAATTTGTTGATCCTTATCACTTAATGCTAATGACGGATTATTGTGTGTTTCTATCATTAATCCATCAAAGTTTAAGTCTAATGCTGTTTGGGATACATCTTCAATAAGAGAACTATTTCCAGAAATGTGAGAAGGATCACAAATAATAGGTAAATCTCTAATTTTTTCTCTTAATTTTATTGGCATCTCCCATTTGGGATCATTTCTAAATGGTGAATTAGTATAATTATAAAAACCTCGGTGAATTGCGACAAGCTGAGTCAATCCAGAGTTATAAATTCTTTCAAATGCTCCAATCCACAGGCCTATTTCTGGATGTATCGGGTTTTTAATAAAAACTGGAATGTCAACTCCTTTTAAAGCATTTGCTATTTCTTGAACATAAAAAGGATTCACAGTTGTTCGTGCTCCAATCCAAAGCATATCAATGTCATTTTTCAAACAAGCTTCAACATGCCTTGCTGTTGCAACCTCAGTAATAACACTAAGCCCTGTTTCTGATTTTACTTTTTTTAACCAGTTTAAAGCAGAATCGCCCACTCCTTCAAAAGAGTTTGGATTAGTTCTTGGTTTCCACACACCTGCTCTAAACACATCAGCATGATTTTTAATTTGATGAGCAATATCTAGCATTTGCCTCTCATTTTCTGCGCTACAAGGGCCAGCAATAACATATGGCTTTTTTTTAAAAAATTGATTTATTTTCATTTTTTTCCTTCTACAGTAATAACAAATTCTCCTTTTGGTTTTTTTTCTTCAAAATGATCAATTAAAGTCGATGCAGTACCCCTAATTGTTTCTTGATAAAGCTTAGTAATTTCTCTAGAAATAGAAATTCCTCTTTCATCTCCAAAAAATTCAGAAAATTGATACAATGTTTTAATTATTCTGTGTGGGGATTCATAAAAAACCATAGTTCTACTTTCTTCACTTAGTAGTTTTAAACGACTTACTCTTCCTTTTTTTAATGGGAGGAAACCTTCAAACGCAAACTTTTTTGTACACAGTCCAGAAAGAACTAGAGCTGGCAAAAAAGCTGTAGGGCCAGGTAAGCAATCTACTTCTACACCTTCTTTAACACACGCTTTAACAAATATAGATCCAGGATCAGAAATTAATGGCATTCCTGCATCAGAAATTAATGCGATAATTTGTCCTTGTTTTATTAAATCTATGTATTTATTAGTTAATAGGTGTTCATTATGCATGTGTAATGACTTAACTTTAGTTCTAATATCAAAGTGCTCTAATAACTTTTTAGATGTCCTTGTGTCTTCAGCTAAAATTAGATCTGCTTGATTTAAAATCTTTAGAGATCTAAATGTAAGATCATCTAAATTTCCAATTGGTGTAGGTATAATATACAATTTAGACATAAGTACAAAATTATAGAAATAGAGGATAAAATTCTAATTTTGGCGCAATCCTTATAGTTGGTGCGGGAAAATGAAAATAATTTAACCATCGCTTTACATTCTTGCCCAAAGAAGTGTCCCATCTTTTTAACAATTTCGACACATCATAATCAATCGCAATATACCATTCATTTTTTCCTCCTTTTTTTGTTAAATTTTCATCTAAATACTGACTGTCATCTAATCCAAAACCTATGGCAAGATTTAGCCAGTCAGGAAAAATAGAATTTTTTGAAAGAGAGTTAAGATTAAACGCTAACCAATAAGTTTGGTTTGGATAGTCGTCATGCCATGCATAATCACTAACTTCTTTCCCCCTAATGCTTTCTAAATCCCAAAAAATATCAGATCTTTTAAAATAAGAAAACTTAAAAGATATTTCTCGGAGATTATTATTATAATATTGAAAAAGGGGATATAATGACCCTGCTGTACCAAATATCAAGTCTAACTTACTAAAACCCCAATAAGGAGCGTGTCCATCTTTAATCTCAATTGCCAACTGCATACCTGATCCAAAAACTGCGCCATACCAAAGAGCTTTTTTTCTTTTCATGCCTGACCAAATCATTGAAGATGTAAAAATATCTGCCGACATAAGCCCGCCTAAGAAGTGTCCGGCTTTATCAACATTTTTTGCATATACCATATCTGCCCCTTCATCAAAGTGAAAAGGAACCTGTTTGTCTGACCACCACGAATTTTGTATATATATATATGTTCCCAAGGTGCCTCCAGCCAAACAGCCTCCAACCAAATAAATTCTTTTTTTACTTGTGTCTGTTTGCGGGTAAATATTATTAAACAACAAAATAAACGCTGTAACTAAAAACAAAGTTTTAAATTTCATAAATATTGAAATTGCTTTTATACTTTTGTTAACAAAGCTATAAAAAGAAAAGATCAATTATGTTTTTAGAATCAGAAATAGATAATTTATTAAATTTTGGAAGTATCGAAGTAATTTGCGGTTCCATGTTTTCTGGTAAAACTGAAGAACTAATTAGAAGAGTAAACAAAGCAAAATTTGCTAAACTAAAAACTATTGTTTTTAAGCCTAAAATAGATACACGACATGAAGAAAAAAAAGTTGTTACACATAACTCAAATGCTGTTGAGTCAGTCTCTGTAAAATCTGCACGAGAAATGCTCAAGTTTGTTCAAGATTTTGATGTGTTTGCAATTGATGAGGCTCAATTTTTCACAATAGAAATTTTAGATGTTTGTAAAACAATTGCGGATAAAAATAAAAGAGTGATTTTAGCAGGCTTAGATATGGATTTTCAAGGAGAACCATTTGGGATAATGCCTCAACTATTAGCAATTGCAGAACACGTCACAAAGGTTCATGCAGTATGTAGTGATTGTGGAAAAATGGCAAATCATTCTTTTAGATTTTCAAACAATAAAGCACTAATAGAGATCGGTAAAAAAAACGAATACAAACCTTTATGTCGAAGTTGTTTTAAAAAAAATATTAAATGAAATCTGCAAGTGAGACAATACTTCATATAGATCTAAAAAAATTGGAAGCAAACTTCCAATATTTTAAGGAAAAGATAAGTCCAAAAACTAAAATTATTGCAGTTGTTAAAGCTTTCGCATACGGTCATGGTGATGTTATGATCTCTAAAAAACTGGAGACGCTTGGAATTTACGCGTTTTGGGTTAGTGACTTTGAAGAGGGTATTGTTTTAAGACAGTCTGGTATTAAAACAAAAATTATCGTTGCGAATCCAGGAATCAAAAGTTATAACCTAATTTTAAAAAACAATCTGGATGTTGTTCTTTATAATCATAAGCTAATGGATTTATATTGCTTTAAAAAAAACAAAGTAAATGTTCATATTAAATTCAATACTGGTATGAACCGCTATGGTTTTGATAGAAAAGACATAAGTATAATAGTTAAAAAAATCAAAGCAAATAGTCATTTAAAATTAAACTCCATCTGCTCTCATTTAGCTGCATCAGAAGACGAAACAAAAAAAAATATAACTTTAACTCAAATTAAAAAATTTCAAAAGATTGGAGAGGATTTTGAATTAAATTTAGGTGAAAAAATTGATAGGCATATATTAAATTCTCATGGAGTAATTAATTTTCAAAAATACCAAATGAATGGAGTAAGAATTGGCATTGGTCTTTATGGAGCAACAAACAATAAAAAGCTTAAAGAAATTAGTTCTTTAACTAGTGTTATCACTCAAATTACAAAAGTTAAAAAAGGAGATTTTATTGGTTATGGATTGGCGTTCATTGCGAAAAAAAATATGACTATCGCTGTTATTCCTGTTGGATACGCCGATGGTCTAAATAGAAAACTTAGTAATTTAAACGGGAATATATTTGTGAAAAATAAAAAATGTAGCATAATAGGAAAAATAAGCATGGACAGCTGTATGATTGATATTTCTGAAATAGAAGCTAGTGAAGGGGATATGGTAGAAATTTTTGGTCAAAATTTGTCTGTTGTAGAAATTGCAGATAAGATAAATACTATTCCATACGAAATTTATTCGACGCTAAATAGAAGAATCAAGCGAATCTATTCTGACTAAAATATTATATATTTAATAAACGAACTTTCTTCATGATAAGCCGATGTGCTTAATTAAATTGTCTTGCTAAATTATTATATCTCGTGTAAATTGTAAACAAGAACATGTATGTTATTGCTCCAGTAAAAATGGTTAGGTACGAATCTACACACATTAGTAGTAAAAATATAATTGGAAGTAAAATAGTATGGAATTTGTCTTCGAATTTAATTAGTTGCCTTATCTGAAGGTAAAAAACTGAAAGCAACAACACTAGTCCAAAAAAACCTATTTCAAACCACACGTATAAATATTGATTATGTGGGGTTGTATGAGTATAAAATTTATGCCCAGAATGAACTTCAGCTTGAAAAAAACTTCCAAAGCTTCCTGTGCCATAACCAAACAAAGGTTTTTTTGATATAGCATCAAGAGATTTGTTTAAAAACACAAGTCTTATGTTTTCTTTTTCGTTCTTTTCTTTTTCTTCGAAAGCTTTAATAGATTGTTTAATCCTGTATTTGTAAATTTTACTATTTTTAATTGTAATATAACTATTATTGATGCCGAAATACATGATGTGCTGAAAACCAGCAAATATTAAAACAAAAATAAATGATAAAAATAATCGAAAGTACTGTTTTAGAACTATACTCTTATACGTATAATAAATTATATAATAAAAAGAAGAAAAAATAAAAATAATCTGACCTGCCCTTCCTCTTTCTGTAAAAATACTTACTGAGTACACTAACAAAAAACATACTAATAAGAATTTATACTTAGACTTTTTAGTAAACAGTATAGATAAAGTTATTGTATAAGATAAAGCCAGCATAACATTATGATAGTTGTACCTAATAAATCCCGCAATCTCTCTATTATTGATATGTGAATAAAAATCTTGAAAGGGTATTAAATGGCTATCTTTTAAAATTAAAAAATATTCTGGCCAATTATCATTAATGATTTGAATGCAACCTGCTAAAAAATTAATACTTAAAAAAAGAAAAATTGCTTTTTCTAAGCTTTTTTTTGATATTTTTAATGATATAAGAACCGGAAAAAGCAATAATAATGACAACCTTTGAAATTGCCAAGGTGCGTTATCATTAATACCCCAAAACAAACCTAATATATACAGAAAAATTAGGCCAAGCAACGCAGTTAGCCATTTGTTTTTATTAATAATTTCAATTTTATTTTTCCAATCCGCCTGTATTATCCAACAAAAAAAAATTAATATAATAAGCATGTTTGTTAACCAGATGGATGTTGGGATTGATAGTCCTAAAAAAATAAATAAATAATTCTGAAGTCTTAATGAGTGGTTGCGAAAAAAAGAAACATCAATAATTTTGTCTCTTGTCATTTTAAAAGTAATTTGTTGTAACTATCTTTATCTTTTAAAATTTCAATCGCTTTTTTAACCTCATCATCAAAATTTAAGCTAGCAATTATTCTTCCTTTTTGATAATAGTAGCGACTCATTATTTCGCCAGTCAATATCTCTTTTACTTGTGCTTGACTCTTTTGCAAATCGTCGGATTTGTTTTTTTCTAATAAATCAACTAAAGAACTGTAAGCATCAGAAATCCCATCAAAGTACTCTTCCTTTAGAGCATCTTCCTTAAGTTTTTGTAATGCTTCTTCAGTATTAGTAGAGTATTTATATTCTTTGTCCTTTAAAAACAACTTAAAATCACTGAAATCATTATTACTAAACACAAAGTTTCTTGAAAGTTTATTTACATTATTGTGGTATAATGACGCATAATCAAAAAATAGTCTTTCACGATATAAGGAGGCTACTATTTGATTAAAATTATCTTTTTCAATTAATATATCAGGTAAAATCCCTCCTCCATCTTTAACAATACGTCCGTTTCTTGTTTTATATTCTGTCATTAAAGAATCAGGAATTTTACCAACACTACCATCGCTATTTCTTTGTGAATAATCAAGCGCCTGAATACATCTTCCACTTGGGATATAGTATTTCGCAACAGTCAATTTTAATTGTGCATTATATGGAAGAGGTTTTGTTTGTTGAACCAAGCCTTTTCCAAAACTTCTCTGTCCAATAATCACCCCCCTATCTAAATCTTGAACTGCTCCTGAAACTATTTCAGATGCTGAAGCTGAAGAAGAGTTTATCAGTACAACTAGCGGCACGTCTTTATCTAATGCTTTTTTTGTTGCCTTATATGATTTATCCCAAGATTTTATTTTTCCTTTTGTTCTAACAACCTCCTCTCCTTTATCAACAAACAAATTAACTATCTCAACTGATTCATTTAAAAGTCCGCCTCCGTTACCTCTTAAGTCTAATATTAATCCATTTAACTTCTGTTCTTTTTTTAATTTTAAAATTGATTCTTTTACATCATTTGAGCAATTTCTAGTAAATGAATTAAGTTTTATATAACCTATTCCGTCTTCAATATATTCTGAGTATGGTACGCTAGCTACTGTTACTTGCTCTCTATTAAACTTAAACCTTAACTCTTCTTTAGTAATAGCTCTCTCAACTAAAATAGTAACCGGTGTGTTTGGTTGTCCTTTTAAAATTTTACTTACTTCTTCTGTATTTTTCCCTTTTGCACTTTGTCCATTGATTTTCAGTATTTTATCTCCTGCTATTAAACCTGCTTTTTGGGCCGGAAACCCTTCATAAGGTTCAGTAATAACTACGTATTCATCAACTTTTGAAATCATAGCACCTATTCCTCCGTATTCTCCAGTTGTTTGAAATCTAAAATCCTCAATTTCAGACTCGGGTATATACGTTGTATACGGATCTAAAGATTCTAACATTGCATCAATTGCTGTTTTCATTAGCTCTCCGGAATCGATATCATCAACATACGATGAACTTAACTCTTTGTAAACACTAGTAAAAATATCTAGGTTCTTTGATTTTTCAAAGTAATTATCAAACAAAAAAGCAGCGCAAACAGTAGAAACAACTACTGTAAAAATCGCAAATAAAATCTTCGTTCTTTTTTTCATGTTTATTAGTTTAAATTACAGGATCATGACCGCTACCGCCCCAAGGGTGACACTTACAAATTCTACGGATTATAAGTCCTATTGCCTTTATTAATCCATGTTTTTTTAAAGCCTCTAGGGCATAATAAGAACATGTAGGCTGAAATCTACAGCTTGCAACAGTAAATGGTGAAATTACAATTCTATATATTAAAATCAAGAGCTTAATAAAAAAACTTATTACTAATTGCATATCTTTTGTGTTAAATTTCTAAAAGCTGATTTTATATTTTTTTTTACAACATAGAAATCAATTATCTCTTGTTTTTGATATATAATTGCTAAATTCAAGATGTTACTATTTTTAAATATAGATTTATCAAAAAAAGGCTTATTGAGTCTAATTGATTCTCTCATTTTTCTCTTAATATTGTTTCTAGTAGATGACAGTTGAATATTTTTTTTGGGGACCACAATAAGAATTTTAAATGGAGCTGGATTCTTAACAACCTCCTCTTCATATTGCCATAATAATCTGAATACTTTATTTTCAATTTTATTTCCACTTGAAAACAACCTGTCTATGGATTTTTTTGATGTTAACTTATATTTTTTAGGTAAATCAAACATTTTTAAATTAAGGCAAATTAATTATAGTTGCTAAACTACTTTCTAATTCTCTTATTAGCATCTCTAATATAACTATCCAACGCCATTAGCATAGATGTATTTTCTTTTGATGGCGCATGAATGTCTACTCTTAATCCGTTATCTTCTACTGATTTTATCGTCGTTGAACCAAAAACTGCAATTCTTGTTTCCTCTTGTTTAAATTTTGGAAAATTTTCTAAAAGAGATTTGATTCCGGTTGGGCTGAAAAAAACAAGAACGTCATACTTTACATCAGATAAATCTGATAGATCTGAACATGAAACTTTATACATTTGAGCTTTAGTGTAATTTATACCACTTTCCTCTAAAGATTTATTTGTTGCTCTTTTTAAAATGTCTGAACATGGAAAAATAAACTTTGATTCAGTATGTTTTTGCATAATAGGAACCAAACTTGCTAAAGTGTGCTCGCCTGTAAAGATTTTTCTTTTTCTATATGTGATAAAATTTTGCAAATAATGTGCAATTGCTTCAGACACACAAAAATATTTTGTATAATCTGGTATTCTTAATCGCAACTTTTCCATCATTCCAAAGTAATGATCCATTGCATTCTTAGAAGCAAATATTACAGCATCATGGTTTAAAATTGAAATCCTTTGCTCTTTGAATTCCATTGCTGTAATTTCTGAAACGTGCATAAATGGTCTAAAATCTATTTTGACCTTATGCTTTTTTTCTAAAATTGCATATGGTGATTTTCCTTCAGGTTTTGGTTGAGAAATTAAAATCGTCTTTACTCGTTTTTTTTCTGACACAATCAAATAATATTTGCTTAATAAAATATTCCTTTTAAAAATAAAATAAAAGGCGAAATTTCAACCATGCAAAGATATAAAAAAATATATTTCTTTGGGAATCCAAAAGATCTGGAGCCAATTTTAATTAAATAATAAAATTTTATTAATATTAAAATTGTAAAAAGAAAAAATGAAAAGCCTATCAAATAATTAGATATATCGAATACGAAAAAATAAATTACTATTACAATTGGAAATAAAACAACTCCTAAGAACTTGTCAAACAACATTGTAAAGAATACTGTTAGTTTCGCTACGTCATAATTTTTAAACAATAACCCCAAACAACTAATCAGAAAAATTTTAGCTAGAAAAAAACCTAATAGTAAAAAAATAATTTTTAATGCGTCGTTAATTTTTGTAACACTAAAAACTTGAAAAAATAATAAAGAGACATTTATAATCATTAAACTAAATGTAAACAACCTAACTCTTTCTGTAAAAGCGTTTTCTTCCCTTAAAAATTGATTAGAATACCTTTGTGCAAAAACTCCAGAATA